>JGI20158J14315_10000356_pt1 | contig 33914 bp, 59 predicted proteins | sample COG_08_FD_14315 | JGI IMG/M metagenome (IMG submission 14315)
AAAAAAAACCCGCTAAGTGCGGGTTTTTGTTTTATGAACCTTCTACTGGTTCTGCTTCGACCTCATTAGGGTCTTTATCAATGACTTGCTCGAGTCTACTTGTGTAGCCTTCTTTCGCTAATAATAGTCTGTCATGTTGAATTTTAGCTTGATTTAAATCTTGCTCTAATCCTTGTAACAAAGCCACTATCACCTTAGCATCGTCATGCAGTTCCGAGATAATGTATTTCTTGTCGTTAAACATTAATACAGGCTCGCTGTTGGTTACTTCTGTCATTTCTTTCTCCTTATCCAAAAATGTCTTGCCAATTTCCTTGAGTTGTACTCTTTGCGTACTCTGTCGCGCGATTTTCAAAGAAGTTTGTGTGTTCCACTGCATTAATCTGTTGGTCCAACCATGGTAATGGATTTTCAGTACTGTGGAAGATTGCTTTCATACCGAGACCTAATAGTCTTCTGTCTGCGATATACCTAATATATTCTTTTACTTCTACGGCAGTTAAACCCTCTATGTCTGCGTTATCAAAACAAACATCAATAAAACTATCTTCTAGTTCTACTACTCGTTCTGCTGCACAGTATACTTCGTATTTTAACTTGTCTGTCCAGAGTTCTGGATTTTCAGCTATAAAAGTTCTGAATAGTTTGGACATTCCCTCTACATGTAGAGTTTCGTCCCGAATAGACCATGTGACAATCTGCCCCATGCCTTTCATAAGGTTGTGTCTAGGGAAATTAAGAAGTATAGCAAAACTACTAAATAGTTGTACTCCTTCTGTAAATCCGCTGTACACAGCCATTGTTTTTGCCATTTCATGCTTATCTCTCATATTAAAATCAGTTAGATACTCATGTTTATCTGACATTGCTTGAATCTCTGTAAACTTTTGATATTCATCATCTGATTTACCGAGAGTCTCTAGTAGTAAAGAGTATGCTTCTTGGTGAACTGCTTCCATTGCAGCAAAGCTCACTAGCATCATTCTTACTTCTGGTTGTTTGAATGTTGGTAAATAGTGCTTTGCATATCCACAACATACATCTACATCTGCCTGAGTAAAGAATCGGAAGATATTATCTACTAATGCTTTGTTCTCAGGGGTTAGTTTTTCTTTATAGTCTTTTATATCGTCTTGTAACGGTACTTCTTCTGGCATCCAATGCATTTGCTGTTGCTTTTTATACATCTCAAATGCCCAAGGGTAGTTAAAAGGTTTATAATAGTCTCTTTCTTCTAATAAGTTCATTTATCCCTCACAACTTAGACAATCTGATTGCTCAAAGATTATCTCTCTTTTTGCCTGACTTGCTACATTGTCTGCTCTACCAATGGCTTCACTACGTAGGTAATAAAGTGTTTTCATATTCTTAGCCCATGCTAACATATGAACATTGTGTAGGTCTCCTTTGTTTACATCAGGTGGGAAAAATAGATTCACACTTTGAGACTGACAAATAAATTCTTGTCTCATACTAGCGTGTTCTACTACCCATGCTTGATTAATTTCTACTGCTGTTTTAAAAACTTCTCTTTCATCAGCTGAAAGAAAGTCAAGGTGTTGACAGCTACCTTTGTTTGCTATAATGCTTGACCATGTTGAATCATCATTATTTCCATACTTGTCTAGTACTTCTTCTAAAAATTTGTTTTTCATCAAGTAAGACCCAGACTTAGTTTTTTGTGTAAAAGCGTTTGCTCTATAAGGCTCAATACTTGGACTTGTGTTTCCACAAATAATACTAGAACTTGCATTAGGAGCTATAGCTAANAGATGAGCATTTCTTACTGAAGCAGTATCATCATCAGGGCATGCCCCTCTTTCTACTGCAAGTTTATGNGTCTCAGCTTCTGCTTGACTCTTAATNTGTTTAAATATTACCATATTAGTACTAGTAGCCATCATNCTTTCAAAAGGAATATTATTCTTTTGCAAGTGNGCATGAAAACCCATAGCACCAAGACCAATACTTCTTTCTCTAGAAGCACTNTANTTTGCTCTTTCTAACTCATCAGGTGCGTTCGCTATAAAATGCGTCAAAACATTATCTAGAAAACGTACTAAGTCAGGTATAAAAGCAGGTGTATTTTTCCATTCGTCAAAATACTCCAGATTTACACTTGATAAACAACATACTGCTGTTCTTTCTTCGTTTGTTGCGAGTGTAATTTCAGAACAAAGATTAGAATGATTGACTTTTAGTCCTTTTCTTTTTTGAAAGTCTGGCAAATCTGATTGCACAGCATCTTCAAACATAAGATAAGGTTCTCCTGTTTCCATTCTATTTTGTAGTAGTTTTACCCATAAAGTTCTTGCACTTACTACTTTCTTAACTTCTCCACTATGTGGGTCTCTAAGTTCCCAGCTATCATCAAAGCCTTCTAGTTTAGTTGCCTTATGAATTATTTCCATAAACTCATCTGGTATAACTACACCATGATGTAAGTTTGTACACTTACGGTTTATATCTCCACCTGTAGGCTTTCTAATATCTAAAAACTCCTCTATTTCCGGGTGAGACATGTGTAGATAGGAAGCATAGCTACCTCTACGAGTTACACCTTGTGAAAAAGCTAACATTTCTGCGTCAACTACTTTCATAAAAGGAACTACACCTGTAGACTCTGAGCCTTTAGATGTTTTAGTGCCTTGTGACCTAACATCACTCCAGCCACCACCTATACCACCGCCCATTGAGGACAAGTAGGCATTTTCTGTATAATGTCCAGTAATTCCTTCTCTACTATCTTCTATATAATTAAGAAAACAACTAATAGGTAAGCCTCGTTTAGTTCCACCATTCGATAACACAGGAGTTGCAAACATAAACCATAGTTTACTAGCATAATCATATATTCTCTGAGCGTGAGCTTCATCATCAGCAAAAGCTTCAGCAGCTCTTGCAAAGGCTTCTTGTGGGCTTTGTTCATCGCCAACAAGGTATCTATCTTGTAGAGTAAGTTTACTGAACTCTGTTAGTAAATCATCTTTACTATAGTCAATCTGTATCATTCAAATACTCCAATATTTGTGAGGACAAGTCCTCTAAGTTCATGTCTGCTTCGATTAATGCTTGTTCTGAATAACTCTCCAAATCCATGAGTTCAGCATTAAGTAATAATCTATCTGCGTTTTCGTTGAGAGACTGTATAAATTTATACTTGCTGTCAATAGGACAGGCGTTGTATATATCAAATAAGTCTCCATATTGTTCGATAAGTGAGACAGCCCTCTTAGGACCGATTCCTGCTATACCAGGCACGTTATCACCTGTATCACCTGCTAGACATTTGAGTGTCAGATATTTATCTGGCTCAACATCATAGTGGTCTTCCCAATTATCTAAAGTTATTTCTTTTCTAGTTACTGTACTAAATCTAGAAACATCTTCTTGTATAAGTAAGTCCCAGTCTCTATCTGATGATATCAACCAAATCTCTCCTATACCAAATTCTTTTTTCTTTCCGACTATCCAAGCTGCTAAATCGTCAGCCTCTAGTCCTTTTTGTTTTATTGTTAAATGTCCTCTACTTTTTAGTTGTGTAAAGGCATTACTAAATTCTCCCATAAACTGGGCAAATTCTGCTTTTTCTTGTTCGGTTTGCTCCGCATACTTATCCGACCGATTCGCTTTGTAATCGGGGGCTAATCTTTTTCTGTAGGTACTTCCACCATCTGCAAGTACAACTATGTTTCCACAGTCATACGACTTTGCGAGACTTTCAACAGTTCTTACATAGTCGTGTTTAAACTCGAGCTGTTTAGAGTGCTTCCACCTAAAGGCTACGTTTAGACCATCAACTATCAGTAAGTTCCCATTCTGGATCTGGTTCCCAAGGCTTGAGAAGTTTATCGCCATTTGTAAATTCCAATTTTTCGTTTTCTAGCCACTTTTCTGCGTTCATTATATATGCACCGAGCCAGTTTATGTACATATATCTTTTTTCTTTTATTGGTTTGCGTGTAGTCGCAACAAACCAATTTGAGTAGTTTTGTTTCATCAATATGATAGGCTCTTGCTTCATCTGCTGTGCCTGTAATATTGCTTTGTTCCACCACTTTACAAAATTATTACTTTTCTGTGTAAAGATTTTGTGAGTAAAACCCATATCCTTATAGTGTTTGACTTCTATAAGGAATAGGTTATGTTTATTTTCGACATANAANTCTCCTTTAATTTTACCACTACCACTACCTGGTGTCTGTGTAAAGTCTAAGTTTGTATGTCTTTTTAATAGAGCTGCTACTTCTTTCTCAGCTTTAGTTCCTTTTTGTCTTGCGTTTACCAATTTTAATCATTTCCTTCAATGTTGTTTAAATATCTTGCCTGTTCTATTTTTGCTCTTTCTAAACTGTCCATTTCATTTAATACACAGTCAGGGCATTTCATGCCTATAGGCAAATATACTTTTTTGTTTGAGTGCGGACACTCATGATACCAAAAGGTATCGCCTTCTTTATGAACCATATTACTCCAAACGACTAATATTTTCCTCTTTAATTACTTCAATCTTTGCTAGAAGTGGGTGAGTCCAGCCATGAGATACTAGGTAAGTATTTAAATCTTCCCCAAGTAGTATCTCTACTAACTTCTCTTTACCCTCATCATCTAGTACACTTATTATTTCATCAAGAAAGAGTGTATTAATCCTTGAACTAGAAATACTACTCATTAGTTTTCGTATTGCTAGTAGTGTTGCGGTGTTAACTCTTGCAAGTTCACCAGAAGACAATGCAAGTATATCTACTACTTTCGCATTGTCAGTTATTTCTACATTCAGTTTGTCATTCGTGACAACAAACTCAAGACTGAATCTACCATCTGATAGTTCAGATAAGTACTCATTTGTCAAATCTTCTAAATCTTTCACAAGATTCTCAATTTTGTAGGCGAGTAGTCCGTTTGTACTAAAGGCTTTCTTCAGTATCTCTAGGTGTGCAGACTTTTCTTCTACCTTACCTAAAGCTGCGACGAGTTCTTCGAGTTGAGACTCCATACCATCTGATTGTTCCTGAATAATAGAGATACGAGTATTGTGGCGTTCCGCCTTCATATTCTCCTCACTTATTCTATCTATCTCATTATGTATGTTTCTCAATTTGGAAGAAAGTTCGTCAATCGAGGAAGAGATTTCGTCACCGTCTAAAATCTGAGAAGGTAGACTAGTGTCCAAATCACGAATGAAATCTTCCTTCTGTCTTTGCTGGTTTTTCTGAATTACCACCAGTTTATTATGTTCTTTTGCTTCCGCAATTTTTTCTTTTAGTATAACTGTTTCATTTTCCGCAATTGTTTTCGAGTTGAAGTAGAATTGATTGAGTTCCTCCACTTTTTCATCATCTACCTCTTGCTCACAAGTTGGACATTGTCCATGTAGTTCCGAGAGCTTATCCAAATGTGCTTGAGCTTCAGCCACCTTGGAACCGAAGGTTCCTTGTTGCTGCAGCATAGCAGTAAGGGATATCTCCTCTCCTACTGGCTCTAAATGACCTTGTCGTTCTAGGTCTTCGAGTTGCTCTTTTATAAAATTATTATCTATAATTTTTTTATTTTTTTCCGAAATCTTTTCAAAATCGCTTCGTAATTGCCTTAAAGTTGTCTCGTCATTTTCTGATGGTTTTGGTAAATCTAAGATAGGAAGTATGTCTATACTCTCTAATTTATTTTCTTCTAACCATTTTACTATTGTGTCAGACCTACTATTGAGGCTATTGACTTCAAAAGAAATCTCTCTAGCTGCGTCCTTGAATATATCAAAGAACTCTACATATTCTTCTAGCTTTAACAAATCAATGAGAAACTTTTTTCTATTTGTATCTGTTGCAGTTAGGAACTGTAATGATGTATTTGTATTCTGATAAACAAGCTGTGTGAAAGTCTTAAAGTCAAGCCCAAGTAGTTCTTGAACTGTCTTATAGGTGTTCGTAGCAGTATGAGAAGAAATATCCTCTCCATTTTTATACAGTTTACATTTGATTGATGCCTTACGAGTTACATCTATCTCGTAATCGTCTTCATCTACCTGAAAGGTTAGATTGATAGCATAGCCGTTATTGACGAATCTATTTTGTATCTCTTGTTTTTTTATCCCTTTACTATTCTTATTGAATAGGACTTCCTCGATAATAAGCGGAATGGAAGACTTACCCATTCCGTTTGTACCAACAAGTTGGGTGAGGTTGCTGTCATTAAGGTCAAGAGTATTATTTTGCCCATAGCTGAAACAGTTATCCCAGCGTAGCTTTTTTAGAATAATCATTAAATACTCCCATAATTGATTTAATTTTATCGTCAGTTAAATTCAGTATCGCACTTAAGTACTCTACTAGTTCTTCTTCCATTGACATTTCTTTAAGATTAAGCGTAGCTTCAGTACTTCGTTTTACAACTTTCTTATCAAGCAACTCAGAGTTTTTGATATTTGCTAAGTCAGCTACGTCACCTTCTATCTCATAGATAGTATGGTGAAAGTCTGTGCCAATCATTTCATCTTCACTTTCTACTGTTCTTCTTAGTAGTTGTGGTAAATCAAATTCATGCCAACTCCAATCTCCATACATTCCTTCATCGTCAATAAGAAGATAGCCCGTCTTGACTACATCTCTGTGAAAAGATGTAGTCATAGGACTACCTGGATATACAATATTTCTCTGCGTATTGGAGTGGCTATGTAGGTCACCCGCGTATACTACAGGAAAGTTATCGAATCTATCCAAGTCAACCTCTGGTGTAACATGAGGAGGTATTTCACCCCTTACATGAGTAAACAAAGGTTTGTCAAAATTACATTTTTCTATTCCACCTTTTTTATGTAAGTCTACATAGGGTAGTATAGTTCCCCACGAATATTCTGTGGTTGTATCTATAATTTCAACTAAAGGGTTTATATCAGATGTTGCTCTCTTTAAATTACTAAAGAATGTTTTGTGTTTTTTAGTTGCTTCATGGTTTCCATCAAAAATAATGGTTGGAATATCTACATCTTTAATAAAATCAAAGTATAGAGTAATTTCGTCCATTGAAGGAACACGATCAAATAAATCTCCACCTATAATATGCAAGTCTACATTTTCTTCAATTTGATGTAGAATTTCAAAAAATAACTTGTATCTACTACAAGCCCATGCCATAGGCACATTTTTTTGACCAAGTTTTATATGCCAGTCTGCTGTAAATAATATCACGCTACGAAGTCTTCTCCTGGCTGCCATGCGCAACCTGTAAGTCCACCTGCTTGTAAAGCTTGAAGTGTTCTTAATATTTCTTCTGCATTTCTACCTGTATCAAGTGCATTCACTGAATAATGTTGTATTTCATGGTCAGGGTTTAAAATAAAAGTAGCTCTGTAAGGAACTCCTTCTTTATCATTATAAACACCTAACTCTTTTGCAAGTTCACTACCCGCATCACAACACAAAGGGTGTTGAATGTCTTTGATAATATCATTGCTTTCTTTCCAAGCCAACTTACAAAATTCATTATCAGGACTGAATCCTAAAACATCAGCATCGCCCAGCAGTTTATCCATATCGGCTATTTCTGTTGGGCAAATGAATGTAAAGTCTTTTGGATAAAAATAAACTACAGTCCACATGTTTTCTTGCAGTACATCTATATCAATAATTGTGTTATCAATATCACATGCTACTGTTGTAAAATCGGGGAATGCGTCTCCTATTGTATAATCCATAAGTCTCTCCTAACTAATGCTAAATTCTGAGTCAACATCTGAAGGTGCTTCTGAACCTTCTGGTTGTGTTACTCTTTGTAAAAGCTCTAACTGTGCGTCAGGCGTAGGTCTAGCTAGTACATCGTCCATTGAACGAAGTTCTGCTATTGCTTCTTGCTCAGCTTCTGTTAGAGGTCTTGGTTTGCACTTAAGTGCTTGTAGTCTGTACTCGACATTAAATGCCATAGGTCCAGTCTTAACTCTTTGGAAGCAAACGTCCCACCCAGTTTCAGGGTCGGTTGGATCGCCTAAATCTTCTGCGGCAACCATGATTTGTTCCATGAGTTTCTTTTTAAGGTTAACAACTTTTACATTGCCATCAGTTGGGTCTATAGCTTGAATAGCGTATGCCCAACCACATTTTAAGTCAGGAAAGAAAGACCTTACGTGGTCAGTTTCCTTATTGTTGAATGTTTCTGTATTTCTGTCGAAAGCTAAGCACTCCATAGGAATGTTTTTACCGTTTTCTCCTTTAATCCAATAAACATATCTAGGTAGTATGTCACCTACTAGTCTGAAGACATTGTCTCCTTCTTTGTAAGTATACTGGTCGATTGAGGACTTTTTCGCTGCCCCCGAAGCTTGATTAAATTTTAATGCCATTTATGTTCTCCATTTAGCGTTATCTTCAAATAGAAAGTGTACTAGACCATTCTCTATCCGAAGCAATCTGTTGCGATTTACTATGTTTTCACTTACAGGCAAATGTATCAACTCTAGTGTTGTTTGCCCTGTTTGTTTGTAATTAAAATAATTTCGGTATGAAGCTACTGCAATATATTCTGCAGCTTCTTTATTACTATAATTTCTTCGTTCCGCGAGTAACTGTCGAGGGTTTAGTAAAAAACTATCACCGACAAAAGACTTCCCAAAATATTTATAGGTCTTGTCTTTTCTACTAGCAGGGATTCTTTTATAAGTTAATAAATGAACGATAGTAAGTATTGAAGTTGAATCTCCTTTGGTCTCACTATTTATCTTTTCCCAATTATATTTTATCATATATTATAACAAATTTTGAAACTCGTGTCAAGTAGTATTTTTCGGAGGTGCTTACAGGGTTGATATCTCATATCCTTGTTTGAGATAGTACCCCATACGTAAACTAGCCTGCCTCTTTGCAGTCTTTCCAATTAAATTTATATCTACTACTACGGGTTGTTGTTTTCCTTCATAATCCCTAATTATTCTACCAATGAGCTGTGTAAGTAACGGCTCGTTATTTACTGGTGTAGCAAGTATCAAACAGCTTAGAATATTTAAAGAAATACCCTCTGAGAATATAGACTGTGTTCCATACAGAACGTCTTTGTCCTCAAAAATCTGATTAATTATATCTGCTCTATCTTCGTGATGGACTTTGCCCGTCACACAAACTGCGTTGCTACCAGTGAGCTCCGCGCAGTTTCTGAGGAAGTCTACTCTATCAGATACCACTAACACTTTATGACCTTTGGCTGCGTACGATGACGCGGCCATTGCCACAGAATGTTGGTACTCTGGGTTGTATGCTAACTCATTTATTCTGTTTGCCCAAGGAATACCGTTTCCGTCCATAAAGCGTATATCCATTGGTAGGATATGAACTTTAGGCATCATAAAATTTTCCTTTGGTGGTTTTAAAACATTATCTCCAAAGTAATCACGAAAAACTACATGTCTACCATCTTTTCTTTGTAATGTTCCAGTTAAGCCTATCTTATGTCTAGCACAATTCTTATCTATAATTCTAGAAAAGGTAGGTGCGCTACAGTGATGCATTTCATCTAGTATAATAGTGCCAAACTCTTGTCGTATTTCTGGAATCTTTCTATACAGACTTTGTATATTGCCTATAACGACTGGACTATCTAATTCAAATTTACCACTACCTATAATTCCAGGCGTGATATTAAAAACTTTCTTTACTTCATCTTCCCATTGCTTTCTTAGAGCTAAAGTATGGGTTATCACTAGGGTTTTCTGCCCAAGTTTTTCAGCTATTGCAAGACCTGTAAATGTCTTACCCCAACTTACCCAAGCGTTAATTATGCCGCCGTCACCTATCTCGTCATATACTGACTGCTGGCTTGGTCTTAATGTCAAACTAAACTTGGGGAAGTCTACTGGTTTTAGTACTCTCTTATCTACTACTTCGTGGTCTGCAGGGATTAGGTCAATTCTGCCCACCGGTATTGCTACTAGTCCCTGTCTTATTAGTGCCATATTTTTTATAATGAGTGGTGGGTCACCGAACTTAAACGAAGGTATGGCATACGTAAGCTCGTCATCAATCTTTTTCTGTTGCGCGGGTAATACTTCTAGGTAAATCCTATCACTTATAACTGCTTTCATTTTATCCAGTGTATTCCTTGTAATTCTTTTACATCAGACCATACAAACCATGCATAGTCTATTGAGTCTGTTCCTTTACCTGTAAATGAAGGTCTTTTACTTAATATAAATAGTCCATCAGGGGGAAACTGTTGCCAAAAGTCATATCTTTTTTGACTTCCTAAAAAATTTATTCTTAATAACATTATTACTGTAGGTGCTAATGACATAGAATGTTCAATGAATTCCTGTGCTAATGAAAAAGGAGGGTTAGTAAATATCAAATCAGCTTCTTCAAAATGATTAAAGAAGTTTATATCTTCTTGTATTTCGCACCAATCTACTTTTAATCCTTGTCCTTCTAAAAAAGATACTATTCTTCCATCTCCTTTGCAAGGTTCCAAAGCTGTGTCAAATTGACTCCAATCTATAGGTAAATTTTCATAACACCACTCTGGAGTTGGGTAATAATCATGTGGATTCCTCATCTCCAGTCAGGCCCACTATACCACTGTACTAAAGAATATCTAGTACCTTTTGTTACAGGAGTTACTTGATGCTCTAAGAAAGAAGGAAATACTATTATAGTTCCTCTATTTCTAAGTTCTTTTTCATTATTATTTAATTTATGCCCAAAGAAATTTTTTATCTCAAAGTTTCCGCCTTCATAATCATCAGGGTGACTTAACTGTACTGATACAGACAATTTTCTTATAGGAACGCCTTCTTCTAGTTTAACATCTGTATCTCGATGCCAACCATATCTTGACTGTAGTCCATAGATAGAAAACTGTACTTGTTCACTTTGACTTATTACATAGTTCCATTTTGCCTCAATATTTGCAGTACCTACATAACTTTTTAATAAAGCATCTACTTGACTTTCTTTACTAAACCAAGCTATACTGCCTTGTCTCAAGTCAGGGTCTTTAGTATTATCACTATTTACTCCTGCTGATTTAAAGTTATCCAAAGCTAGTCCTTGCTGTATTATTAGGTCACACGCTTCATCGGGTAATACTTTATCCCAAAAGTAAAAAGGAATATCTGCTACACTTTTCATTTATATAATTTTGTACTCCATGGGTTTACTGCTACAGACACTCTGTGGCCTGTGAAATCTCGGACATAATGTTCTAGTCCTGGGTTAAATATTACTAATCTATTTACTACTGGTCTTACTTCTATGCCATTCATAAATACTAATTCTCCGCCCTGTAAGTTTTCTACTTCTAAATAAAATACTGTAGAGCATGTAGGGAATCTTGATATTCCCTTTTTTAAATAAGCAACTTCATCTTTATCTTGATGAACATCGCTTGGTTTTGTATTGAAATGTGTCCAATATTCATAATTACTATTTTTAACCATAAAAAATAAGTCTGCTTTTTCTAATATTGTTCTACACATTGCTTTGTTTTGGTGTTTTTCTTCCCACTCAAAAAAGCCTTCTCCCTCTTTTGAAGAATAACCACTAACAAAAGCATTATCACTTCTGTTAATATTACTACTAAATATTTTTAATTGATGTGGCATAAAAAGATTATCAATTATGTGTATCATATTTTTCTCCATGAGTTCTTTTTCTTTTTATTAGATGTATCATACAGTAGCCAAGGCACTCCATCTCTGTATAAAAGACCTGCCCAAGTTTCTCCTTCACTAATAGGTCTATCTAATGTAAAAGGATATGGACAATCTTTTATCCACATTACACTTGCTACATTCTTTTTGTCTACTCTTAGTATTTTATGATACTTTAATTCTGCTTTTGTTGTTTTTAGTTTTCTAAACCATCTACCTCTACTATCTATATAGTACTTACCTTGATGGTCAAGATAGTTTCTTATATTTTTAATCATAGACTTCAAAGGATATATACTTGTCATAGGAGTTTGTAGTCTTCTCATACCGAGAGTTTCTCCTTTCATATTAGTATCATCTAATACTTGATTTTCTATCCAAAGTATACCATCTACAGACATTATCTCATCTGTGTGCAGTACAAATACAGGAAATTTTATTTTATCATATATCATATTTGGCTTCAAACTTCCCAAAGGAATAGTCATCACCAACATCAAAGTCACAACCTACAGGAGTTCCTGGGATACTAAATCCTCTATCTTGTTGTATAAACTCTTGTAGCTTTTCTGAGTATGCTTCTACTTCTGATTCTGGTACTTCTGCTAAAATTGAATCATGTACTAGAGCAAAGATTCTTGCTTTCATACCAGTACTTTTTACATAAGCATTCATATCTATTGCACCAAGTAAATTAATATCAGAAGCTACAGACTGAACTAAGAAGTTCATACCTGACCTAACTTCATGACTTTGTATTCCTTGATTATCAGATTTAACATTTGGCAATCTTCTCTTTCTACCAGTAGCGCCATATATAAATCCATTGTCCATAATAAACTTACTAGATAAATCTATCCACTTCTTGAGTTTGAAAAACTGTTTGAAGTAATCATCAATAACTTCTTGAGCTTGTGTCTTACTAAAGAAAGTGCCTGAATCTGTACTAACTTGCTGAGATATCTTGTTAGCTCCAGCACCATACATTATGCCAAAGGTAACAGCTTTTGCAGCCTGTCTGTCTGTAGGATAAAGTTCTGCAACTTCATCTGCCTCACAAGGTAAGTTAAATACTAACTTAGCAATGTTACTATGAAAGTTACCACCATCTTGGAATACTTTCATAAGGTTCTTATCATCAGCCAATACAGCAGCTACATATACTTCTGCAGTTGTTAAGTCCATTGCAACAATCTTATGTCCTGGAGAAGCTTTGATACAGCCTTTCACAATAGGGTTGTCTCTAGGGATTTGTTGCATATTCATTTTACCACTAGAAGATAAACGACCTGAGGTTGTGCCATGCAAATTAAAGCCTGTGCGCAATCTACTATCTTTATCTAACTGTGGATAGATTTTATCTAAATAAGTATTCTTAATCTTAGACTTCTGTCTAATAGAAAGAATATGCCCAGGTATCTCGTGTTGTTCTGATAACTCTTTCAACACTTCGGCATCTGTGGAGTCTGCTCCTGTGCCAGTCTTTTTGCCTGTAGGCTTGAGCCCGACAAAATCAAACAGTAGTGACCTAAGCTGCACTGTACTGTTTGGATTAAATTCTTTATCTTTTGCTGTTTCAAAAGATTTAACTGCTGGAAACTCATATAGTTTTTCAACTGCTTCATCAATATCATTCTGCATTAAGTCTCTACCTTTGAGTAATCTTAATTTATCGAAAGGCACACCATTATCTTGTATGTCTGTTAACATTCTGCAGCCAGGTATAAGTATATTCTCGTATACACTGAACAGCTTTGCATTCTTTCTTACTGCTGGATATAACTTCTCGAATACTAGTAGAGTTACTACTGCGTCCATAGCAGCATATACCTTCATAACATCGAAAGGTATTGAACCCCACTGAAAGTCAGCCTTGAGTATTCTGTGTTGTTTTTTGTACTGGTCTATCCAATCATACATAGGTTTCTCATAGTCTCCATATAGAGTATGTTCCATTGCTAACTGTTTTAGTCCATGCCCACCAGGTACTTCATCTAAGCAATAGTGAAGCAGCATTGTATCCTCAAATCTAGGGAAAGTAAAATTAAAATGATACTCAAAGAAAGCCAAGTCAAACTTAGCATTATGAAATATAATTATCTTTTTATCAAATAATTCTTGTAGCATTTGTTCTGCTTTTTCATCTACACAATCAGTATCTATATATGCTCCATGGTCTTTCTCATAAGAAATACTCATGCCAAGCATATGTCCATCTCTTGGGTAAAGTCCTGTTGTTTCAGAGTCAAGACCAACATATTTATTAGGGTGGTCTAGTGCTGCTTGTAAGAACTTATGAAACTGTTCTGTGTCTTGAATACCATAACATTTATCTTCATCAAGAGATACTTGTTTTAAGTCTCCATTAATATAATCTATAATATTACTTTTACTTTTATCCCATAAAGGTTTTGCTTCTGGCTTAAAGGATAACATAGCAGGATTGATAACTGGTAAAAACTTATCGTCTACACACTTACCACTATATTCTGTTATAGAATTAACACTTGTAAAAAACTTAAGTGCCTCTGAGCCTACAACTATAATCCAGTCGTAAGCATCTATATCGATTTCTATATCTACATCTGCCTTAAGAATCTTTTTCTTAGTGTGGTCAGAACATAGAGCAAATCTCTCTATTTCAAAATTATTGTCAAATCTATCTTCCCAGTTAGTTCTGCTAGTTTTAGACTCTATTAATGCTATATTTGTCATTTGTTTCCTTTTTTAATTATATATATTATATCAAATTCTGAACGCAATGTCAAGAACTATATAACCTTTTCCTGATATCTGCTACCTTAATCTCGGGCAGTCCGCCAGGGTCTATGTTTTGTCCTAGGTTTATATTCCTAGAGGTTAGTCCTACTCTTTCTGCTAACCCTTTTATTTCTTCTGCAGCTGTCTGTCCTGCATCATCTCCATCAAACATTATATCTACTCCTTCAACATTTTGCATTTTAAGAATAGCAAGTTTTTCTGCATCTATGTTTCGAGTACCGAAACAACAGATGGCATTTGATAATCCTTTATCATAAAGATTAATCATATCAAATATTCCTTCTACTAGAATCACTCTACCTTTGATAGGGTGAACTGTAGAAGGATACAGTGGTAGCTTTGCTTGTGGAGGGTAGATGAGATATTTTGGTATCTCAGTCATGGTCATATGTCGACCGTTGAAAGCTACCACCTTTCCTGTTATATCACGCACAGGGAAGACTATTCTTCCATTAAACTGTGATTCGTGATGCATAAAAGCTTCAAAGTGCTTATATGTTTCTGGTCTGATTCCTCTCCAGTTGCCCACATATGGAGCAAACCCTTTAGGAAATTCAAACCCTATACTTGCTGAGCGTTTTTCATCTATAGATTCTTTCAACTTTTGTCTCTTAATCTCTAGAAAGTTTGCTGCAGCACCAAAATGTTTAAAGACATTACCTCTAAAACCACAAGAAAAACAATTAAATATACCAGTGATATTATCAATACGCATACTAGGATTGCTATCCTCGTGGTCAGGGTTAAGGCACTTTACTAAATAATCTCTTCCAGAGACTTTAAACTCTATTCGTTGTTCTTGTAATAGCTCGTCTACTTTCATATAAATATATTAAGAAATATAGATACTATTAATAAGCCAATACTAAGTTTCATTAGTTTTGCCCTCATTGTTGGTAGATACATTATCTCTTTCCCACTTTAGTGTTTCTCCGATATCTTCATATTCGGTCATTTTGGTTCCATCTTCATCTTTGTCATGACTATAATAAAGTGATTTAAATACTACTTCTTGGGTTTGAAACCAAATAGCAATAGCCTTACTTCTAAACTCCTCATCAGGCCAAAGATAAAAACAATTATGCCAATCCTCTAAAAATCTATGAACTGTTATGTCCAAGTCAAAGTCTGGATTAGACTTCTTTATTTCTGCCACTGCTCGTATTCTTTGACTACCAGCTAGTGGGTACCACATTTTCATAGAAAGATGTGGGTTTAAAATACCATTCTCTTTTATACTCTCCATGAGTTTTTCATTTAATGGTACTTGCATTATGTTATCGGCAACCTGAGGTTGACTTAACATAAAGTTTGTAGTTACCTGCCTTATTTCAAAAGGTGGTACTCCTACTAATTCTGCGGACTTTTGTCCTATTCTATCACTTGCCACGCTGGTCTGCTATCCATTTGCCGAAGCTAGTAAATAAAGAGTCTTTTGTTTCTCTTTTACCTTCTGTCCATTTCTTTCCATCAGGCTTACACTCTTCAAATCTTTTTAATCCGTTATTATATGCAATCTCCATAACTCCATTACTAGCATGTATGTACTTTACTTGATTGCCCCACTCTTCCGCTTCTAGCTCTTTTGCTTTTCTTTCTATTAGCTCGTTATATTGCGTCATGTATATCTTCTCCTGTAGATAGGCTTTCTTTTATATCTTCTTTATCTTTAGGATTCATGGTGGATTGAGGGCCTATCTTTAATGTTTCCCAATCCATTACACTTGTAAATCCTTCCATTTTTGCACTTCTCATTTTAGTACAGTTGAATGTAATAGCCTCATCTTCTGGCGACCATGTTTCAAGTGTAAAGGCTGCATCTGCTGCATCGAGAATACCTTTTGCAAATCTTGCTTCCCCTGTGTTATCTGTTTGATAAGGGGCAAACACAGGAATCTCATACTCCTGTGCAATACTTTTCAGAGTCTTACTAACTTCTATCTGCTCCGTCCAGTCATACTGTCCACTCTTTGAGGGAACATTGGAGCGTTTAACTTGATTTAGATAATCAACTACTATTACTCCATAATCTGTTTGTGATACTTTACTTTCTAGTTCTTGTCTGATTCTAGATAAGCTAAGTAATGGGTCATATACTACATCAAGTTGTTTATCCTTGTGTAGTGGTCTTGTTTGAAGTTTTGCATGAAACTCATCAAAATCTCTTGATTGTGTGAACTCTGGTACTAATTCATTTCCGCCTTCAAATCTTCCTGCCCACCAGTTTGCTACTCTATCCCACTCAACAGTTGTCAAGTTTCGTGTAGCTAATCGGGAGATAGGTATACGCGCACCTAAGGCACACATTCTTTGTAAAATGGAACGACTGTCCATTTCTATTGTAAAATACAGGGAACTTTTTCCTTGTTCATAAACATTATTTGCAATATTACAACAAGTTATAGACTTACCTGCACCTCTACGACCACCAACTAATATAAGATCTCGAGGTGAGAACTTTAGTGTTTGGTCATAGTCATCATTAAGACCTAAAGGTAAGAACTTTCTAAGGTCTTTTTCTGAATCAAATAAGGGTATTGTTTGCATGTTTTCTTCAGGAGCTTTGAGGTCAACTCTTTCTCCTACATCTAAAACAATTTGTTGGATTGCTTCAACATTTTCTTCTGCTGAAGATATAGCTACAGTTTTATCAATGAACTTATCTAGCTCATCTAGTATTTCTACTTGTGTGTACTCATTTTTTAAGTACTCAAGTAAAACCCAAGCGTCGATATCCACTTCGACGGCTTCAATTGCAAATACTTTTTCTTGTAGTTTCCTATCACGAATGGATAGTTTGAGGTCATCAAAAGAAGGCAGCTGACTGAAATTTTTTATGTGTGTATCTATGACCTTATGTAAGGACTGATACTCCGCACTAAGATAATTAATTCTAAGGTTGCCCCAAGACTCAAAATCTTCTTGCGTTATTATTTGCTTCAACAGAGCTGAAGTTAAGTTCAATTGCTACCCTCCCAGATATAAAAGAGCAGGAGATAATTCCCCTGCTCAGACTTAAAAAGATTTAGCTAGATGCTTTTTCTTTTCTAGCGGCTCCGTCGTAATCGGAACAAGTTAAACCTCTACGGGTTAACATTGTTTTAACACCTCTTACAGTTTTGCCAATTTCGTCAGCGATAGCTTCAACAGTCATGTTGTCGATATCATTAACTTCTGCTAAAGGATCAGCTTTTGATGAACCTTTAGTTTCTTTTTGCTTAGGTATAGCGTTAATATCGCCACTTCTAAGTAAGCTAAGAGCTTTTCCTCTGATAGAGTTAACAGATTTGCCTAGAGCTTCTGCGATTTCTTCAACAAAAGACCCACCATTTACCATAGAAGTAAATGTAGCTTCCTCTTCGGGAGAGTAAGTTCTTACAGATTCTGGCTTCTCAGCTGGTTTTACATGGCCAGTTAATTCCATTGATAGAATTTTGCCCTGTATTGATTTAGCAGAAAATGCTCCACCTTCAAATGAAGATGCGATGTCTGCGTATGTGTACTGACCACTGTTGTCAGATACGAATTGTGATAAAGTAGCTTCTTGGTCTTCAGAGAATGTTCTGTTTGATACTGAAGATGCAAGTTCTACATCATGACCCATTTTTCTTAGCTTAGAAGAGACACTTCTTGTAGAAGTTTCTAATTCTGCGGCTGCGTCTGCAACCATAGCTTGTGAGATAGGTGACTCACTTCCTACGAAGTCCACAAGTTGTTGTGTTCTTTCGTCTGTCCATTTTGGTAATGCCATTTTAGTTTCCTATATTTCTTTTAAGTTTGTTATTATTATAACACCCCTTTCTCGGGCTGCTTGTGTTTTTGCTGACTCAATGCCAGACTCGTTTACTAGGATATTAACATCTTTTGTTAAACTGCTTTTAACAAGATAGCCCTGTGTTTCTAAATACTGTGTTGCTAGTGCTTTTGTCTTGAAGCTTTTTAGTTTACCTGTGATACAAACGACGCCCTTATCAGCACTTTTTTCTTCAATTTTAGTTAGTTGTTGCCATCTAAAAGGAAGTCTATCATATCCATCGGTAAATTCTTCTATTAACCAATCTAGTAAATTATTGGTAGCAGCTGGGCCTAAGCCAGCTTCAGCACAAGTTTCTTCGGTAATATCTCGAATGTTCTTGATAACCGAACAAATCTTGTTTGAAGCTGTTCGACCAATCAACTTAATAGAGAAAGCTGGTAGTAAGTCAACTAAGTCAACTTGTTTACTATTCTCAATCTCTCTACTGAGTTTAACTGCTAGTTTTTCGGATTGCAAAGCTTCAATCATTATTTCTAATGGAAGCTCGTATAAATCGTACAAATCTTTGATTTGTAGTTTTTCTACTGTGCGAGGTCCGAGACCTTTTATTTTGAGAGTAGAAGCAAAATGCTCAATCTTTTTACTCGTCTTGCCTGGGCAATTAGGGTTATTACAATATAGCTGGTCTTTTACCCACTCAAGTTCTGTCATACAAGATGGACAGTGCGTTGGCGGGATTATTTGCTTCATGTGTTCTCTCTTAATTTCTATTTATATATTATAACAAAATTCAGTTTCCATGTCAAGATTTATTTTTTGGAAAGTCCTGAAGAATGAGAGAATCAATTTTGAAACACTCAGTATGACCTCCAAACTTAAACATTGGAATATATTTATCTTGCTTATACATCTCATGTAGGTACAGTTCATGTGCCCACACATTATAAAGTGTGCTGCTCCAGACCTTCTGAATACGAATATCATATCCTCTGAAACCCCTGCTACGCTTTATAATATGTCGCCAATCTTTTCCACTAGCTATGCCTACCTTGATACACTCTCGCTCAAATGTTTTTGTGTTCACTAACACTATTCCATAGAGCACACCTTCTCTGTCCCTTTCTTCAGGGTTATTTTCAAAGTAGGTTTGATTGTATATGCCTTTACTAGACACTAATTAGCTCGGGATAGTATTCTGGGTATAATTTCTCCACTACGTATAACTTCTACTAGACAACCTATTTCTAAATTAAGGTCGGTTATATACTTCATATTGTGCAGAGTTGCCCTACTAACTGTAGCGCCATCTATCTCTATAGGTTCAAGAATAGCTACAGGAGCCACAACCCCTGACTTGCCAACATTCCATACAACATTAACTAATTTAGTTATAACTCCTTCATTACGCTGCTTGAGCGCATATGCACCTCGGGGGTGCTTAGAGGTATATCCTAAGGCATCAAAGTCCTTATAGTCATCTATACGAAAAACAAGTCCATCATCGGGATATGCAGTCCAGTCATTAGACAGAACTGTATCAAATCCAAATGATTCTAAATAAGACATATCGATACTCCAGCACTCATTCCATGAATCTTGTACTCCATATGCTATGAAGCGCAAATCTCTGCTGTTAAATTCTTCTACATCTTTAAGGTTGAGAGCACCCGCAGCATAGTTCCGAGCGTTCTTGATAGTTTTGGGAGCAACTACTTCGCCAGTAATCTGAATTAGATGACCTTTAAACTCGCCTAATGAATTAGGTACTAAAGATTTAACATTGTCTGTAATATCCAGACCACGCTTTCCATCTCCACGAGTAAGGGCTTTGTGTAGCTGTCCCTCAACATAAAGCAATGATACAGCAGCTCCATCTAACTTAGGAGAAACAACTATCTCTCCCTTGTACTTACCGAAAGGCTGCTTATCAAGCTCATTGGAAAATATCTTCTGTAATGAATACATCTGAAATGCATGAGGAACTCTATTGTCTCTACTAGAGAAACCGACTTCATCATACTGAGCATATGTAGCTAGCTTATCAAACTGTTCATCTGACATCGTAGGTTTACCATTATAGTAATCTTCGGACGCTTGCTGTAGTATTGCTTTTATATTTTCCATTTATATATTATATCAAAAATCACAGGCAAAGTCAAGAACTAAATTTACGAAAGGTAAATTTCATCTAAAATATCTTTGAAGTGTGTCTCTAAGATACTTTTACTTTCTGCCAATGATAATATTTCCACTAGTCCCTCAAACAAATTCTTTGAATTATTAAAGTCTAGTTTCATTGCTACTCCGTCCTTTGATGGTTTGAAGTCCCCATCAAAGTCGAGGTAATACTTTCTTAAATGTAGATACTCTACATCATAAAAAGTATTTATAGTTAATTTGACTTGTTCCGTCCCCTCCTCATTTTCAGAGATAACTTTTTCATACATCTCAGGGGCTTCATGCAACTTCATCGTTTGTTCCTTAGTATAGAACTCAAAGGTTGTATACTGGTCACATTCTTAGGTTGTAATAGGCGATAACTATCAGTATCCCAACAAAACAGTAATACTGAATCGGTGGTTTCCTTAGCACGATTTTTCTTGCTTTGGATATACTTGTTATCGAAGTCTAGGGTACAAACATTATACTTAAGTTTTCTACTGTTTGTAGACCTATAGGTTATGATTGCGTCTCCACAATCAGATACAGTTCTTATGAACTCATCTTTTCTCACTATAATACTCCATTACTATTAAGAAAACTCTTTCTCTTTAGTAATGGGTAGTATTAATTAGCCATTGTTGATGTTGTTAAGTACACCTGTAAAGTAAACAGAAGCTTTACCAGTCAATTTGTCGATAATATCTGCATCGACTTCTTGACCTGCGTCAGTTAAAGCACTTGTTAGTGCAGCAGCTGCGTCAGCTTTTGATACTCTACCACCACCAGTTGAACCGCTTGATTTAGCAGCTCCAGTAGCAGGTGACTTTTTGACATAAACTCCAGCTTTAGTAAGTATCATTCTGACACCATTAGGGCTTTCGCCTAAGTGTTCAGCGATATCTTTCACAATTTCCATGCTAGTTTCAGGGGTAGGTTCCGCCTCATTATACATTTCTACTGCTTCTTGCTTTGATTCGTCTGTCCAAGCCATTCTTCTTCTCCGTTTGTTTCTGAGAGATTCGGGCATACCTGGGCACCACCCTGTCGCATCTCTCATTTGGTTATAATATCTATCACTCATTAATATATATTATACAGAAAAATGAGTGCGATGTCAAGAACTATTTTTTATTAAGTATAACTTAAGCTTTCAATATAGTTCATTTTCTCTTGAGCGTTTGCAGCTATTTCAATCTGCTCGTCTATTGCTCCAACGATGTCGGCATGTTCTCCTATTCCTACAGGATTATTTAGATAGACTCTGATGTTAACTTCAGCAGCAGCTATCTCTCCCTTGTACTTTAAAATTAATGCGTTCCTCAATCTATCATTCATGTTTTGCTCCTGCAAAGTTCTCTTATATATGCTCTGCACCACCTTCTTCTTGCATCTTCACTGAAAGCTAATTGCCAACAGAGAGGAGTGATTACTAAAAGCATTACTACATATATAACCATGTGAGTATATTTATACCTCACTATTAATTCGCCTCCTGGTGTAAGTTTTGCCATATAACTAATGATTGGGTGAGTTCTATACACACTCATTAGCCATGTGGAAATCCATACAGCAGAGACCACTGTCCATAATTCCATTTTTGCACTCCTTATGCTCTTTAGATATTTATATCGTACTTGTTTAAGTGTCTTAAACTACCTAAGTCATAAGCTGCGAAATGGGCATGGTAACCGCCCTCTTTTATATGTCCAAAGTATGGACTATCAAAATTTGTTAATTCTATTACATAGACATGATATATCCAACTATCATATCTTTTATCAAACTTCCCTTTTATTATTCTAGCAGGAAGATCGTGTCTAGCGCACCATACTTTTTCACCTGGCTCAAAAGTTTCTGATACACACTCGTCTGGCAAATATCCTATTTTAGCACCGCTACTGCGTTCAGTACTAGGTCTTTTTTGTGGAACTCCTACTCTATCTAATAGATTTCTTACGAATGTAGTAGAACGATATAAAGCTTGCGCTATGCTAGACACGGGTTGCTCGTCTAAATACATCTCTATTGATTGTTTAATTTCGTAGTCTGTTGCCTTTCTACCTCTGTTTTGTGCTTTTCTTTTTGCTCTAAATTGTAGAGTGTCTTCAAAATCTTTCATAATACTATTCAGTCGAGTAGTATTGTAAGTTATGTTAAGCATGGAACATGCTTCTTTTTTTGTTATTGGTTGGTCTGCGTTAAGATGGTCTAATACTCTTTGTAAATTAGCATCATCTAATTTTTCGTGTCCTTTCTTTCTAATTGTTCTCATCGCTTCCTAATAGTATAATTGAATAGTGAATAATTTTTAACAGGTCTAGTTCATTTCTACCTGCTTTCTTTCCATAACGCTTTGCATACTTTATAATATTTCCTATGCAAAATCCCTCGCCGTGTCCTGAGTCTATAATGAACTCGGTTGCTTGTATTTTATCTGTACTATAGTGCTGGTCATAAGTATTGTCTATATAGACTTGCAACTTGGTTAATATTTTATCCTCGTTAAACTTATATTTAGTATCTATACTATTATACTTAGTTTTCTTACTAAAAAAGGCCATTTATACACTTTCCCAAAACTCATCAGCAAGTTGGTCTAGCATTTCACTAGGATATATGGACTCTCCTTTAACTTCATACTCAGCATGCCAGTCAAAATCTTCAACTGTGGTATCAATACTAGGGTACATCTCATTAAATAACTCTATTAGTTCCTCTCCATCAGTTTCATTGCACTCTCCTTCAATAGATTCCCAATCGTCCCATTTTTGTGTATCAAAATATTGTTTACCCATAAAGTTTCTAAACTCATCTTCATAAGTCATAGTAGCACTTATATTATCATCATACTTATTAGCAAAGTATTGTAATATAACTAAGACTAATTCTACTGGTTGTCTCCATGCTGAATATCCACTAATATAGCTGTCTTGCATTTCTTCAATGTTGCACCATTTAGCCCCTACATTTGTACAATACCAATCATATGAATTATTTAAATACCCATCATTGTCAAATGACTTATCTACATTATCCATAAAAGGTTGATTTTCTATTTCAGCATAATCTTCGTAATCATAAGGGTTGCCATCATAGTCATTTCTAGTACCTTTTATTGTTTTAATTGATGAATTAAATTCTTCATCAGTTAATCCTTCTATACTTATATTAAAATATACATGATTTGCCATTATATGTCTCCTTTTGCTCTTACTTCTGAACGAACTACCTCGAAACCATTTGGGTATCTTTGCTCTAGCTTTTTAATGTTTTCTTCCATTACTTCATGTGGTGTGAACCCTAAAGCTGTGCAGCCTTGTACCCAATACCAAAGAACATCTCCTAGTTCTCTTTTCATGTGGAATATTTCATCTTCTGTAAACTGTGTATCTGCTTGAAAGATTTTTTTCTTTACTACTTCAGCAAACTCTCCACTTTCAGCCATCATTCCGATAACTGAAGTTAATAATCTTGCTACTTGCATTTCTTCTGTTCTGTGTGTACCTTGTACGCTAGTTGTTCCTTGTAGCAGTTCCATTCTAGCTGTCATTTTGTCTGTGTTTTTACTTGTCTGTGAGGTTGTTATATCTACGAACCTTGCGTAGTCGTTAAATTTTTGTTGGTCTGTCATGTCTGTCCTTAATGTGTCTGTTTGTTCTTTTTATACCACTTGGCTAACCAAGTGTCTATCTGTAGCTCAGTCCAATTACTTGGAAAGTATACTGATAAGTAAGGTCTATCTCGTAATACGACTCTCATAGTCGGCATAGTCCTCGTTCCACCAATGTGGTTTGTCTCTAAATTTCCAGCTTGCAAAGGTAGCTTTATCTAAGTGGTAATAGTCGCGGTAAGATTGAATAGGATTACTATAGTCCTTTAGCTCTTCTGGCATAGCTAAACCAAATTCTGTAAAGCCTACTCTTTGCATATTTACTGGTTCTGGTAATTTATTTACTACTTCGTGTATGGACTTATGTTCTTTGCCATATCTGTATCTATATTCATCGTTCAAAGCATTGCCATAGCAGTGTGTCCATTCGTGATTATCTAATGATGAACGAGCCCAAATAGTACATGGGTGGTTATACATCATAGGTAGATAAGGTGTGATTGGTCTTTCTGCTGGGGGTAGATGTTTTATCTTTGCTTTTTCTTCGTTAAGCACATCTCGTTCTTCTTTGTTGAGTGCACGAGGTATAAAGCCTAAGAACTTGTCAATCCATATGCTTGTGCATAGTATTTGAGCAACTTCTAGTGGCATCTTGACAATGTGTTTGTCAACATGAGCTTCTGCGCATTTGTCTAAATCTTCGTCTAAGTAAAATAAATTCATACAACTATTATACTAAATTTTGAGAGCGGTGTCAAGTATTATTTTTTGCTTCTTCTATAAAGTTGGGTTGCGTTAAAAAGATTCCGAGAGTAAATCTATATTGTGGAGCTATATGCGATGTTGGTCTTATACTATGAGGCGTAGTGCCGTCAAAAAGTATTGAGCGATTTTGCTTGTATAAAACACTTTTTGTAGCTTCTTCCATTGCGTCATCATAAAATATAGTTTCTCCATAATATTCATTTTTCCAATCTGGGTTTATATCATACACAAGAACTGTGCTACCCCCATGAGTATGAGGGAATTGAATTGAAGAAGGGAAAGAAAGATTAATGGTAGCACTATCAAATTTTAACCCGTCTAATTCTTTCATTAGCTCGGTATTGATTATGTTTTCCATAAAACCTAAATCTCTCCACTCCTGAGGTGTCATAGTATGATGAAGGCATGGGTACTGACGAGTCTCAAAAGTTGAAACATCGCCCCACCCTATTTGATAGTCAGTAGAAGCACAGAACATATATAACTGCTCTCTAGTATTCTCCATTACTGTATTATCAAAAACCTTTATCATTTACTTACTATTAATTTTGTCTTTTGCTGTTCCTGCGTAGAGTCCAAACCAAGCTGCGCCTGCTCCTACTACTACCGAAATCAATCCTGACTGTTCAAATGTTGGTGCGTCAAGTTCCATAAACCATATTGTACATTTGTAAAGTAGTATAATATATACACTTAAAAATGCTCTAGGGAATATTCTCCACGCGTCAATCATATTGGAAAGCCATATCCATTTTTGCCATGGGTTGTCTGGTTCTCTTTCGTTCTCCATCTCCATAATCTTGGCTTTTAATTCACCAATTTCTGAAACCATCGCCATGAATTTATTAAGGTCAATCTCGACCTCATTGCGACTCATGTCCCCGCTAAATTTTTCTTGATTTGACATTCTATGTCCTTAATTCTTGATTCTAAGTCTAAGACTTCTTCTTCAAGCTGTGCCCAAACACTAGGGCTTTTTGTTGTTGCTTGATTTTCTTTTAATGCTTTAAGTCCCTTCTTATAGTTATTAAGCCTTATTAGCATCTCGCAACCATTTATACTCATCACTTTCCATATCAATAGGAGCCACTGATGTAGTATGAATATTTTTTGTATTAAGTTTAAACTGTCCCTCATTAACTGCATCTAAAATCCAATCAGCTGGGTCATCTTTTTCTTTGTCTTGTGTAAAGATTATCTCTACTTTATATCCTACTAAGTTTGACATTTCTTTTTTCCTTTGTTTCCTTTCGTTACTAGCGTGCATAGCTTTAACCCAGCCATCGCTGTTTTCTTGCCATCTTTTGTCATTTACCACAATACTCACAAGTTCCTTTCAGACCTAGTAATCTTCTTTCTGTGTCCTCTTTTTGCTTTTCTGTAATCAATTCATTGATTCGTCTATAAGCAGCACTTAATTGTTTTTGCATACCTGCAATCTCGTTTTTTAACATATGAATTTCGTCTATCATATTTGTTTAATACCTAACACAAAGTTTTCTGCACAGTCTTCTGACCAGCTTTCACTTTTTGTAGGATAATACTCTAAAAATCCTGGCTTATCACCATTTTTCATATATACTCCCCAAGAGTCATTAATTCTGTGTCTGACTACATGAGCTACTTTATCACCTTCAGTGTAAGTAGAGTACACTCTATATTCATTAGTGTCTTGCATTGTTTTGTTCCTTATATAATGTGAAGGCTTCAGCCACATACTCATCTATAGTCATGTCTCTTTTATTTGCATCTGCGCACATAGCTTCCCACATTTCTTGTGAGATAGAATATTCTTTGCCTTCGAATTTAATTACCACTGCTAAAGAGGTCAGCTTCTGCTTGCCTTCTGCGTGTTAATCCTTCTAATACTTTGCCTCCAGCTTTGTTCCACCTCATTATTTGAGCTGGTACATTTACCATGTCATTGGCATTTATTACTTTTAGCATTGTTGATGCTTGAAAGTTAGATGAGCCTAAATTATAAACCCAAGATACTAACGCATCAAATTGATTTTGTGATAGAGGTACTGTGACTAATGTATTTACATAATTTTCATACTCTACCAACTCTTCCATTAGCATATCATTAGCTGTATCTTCTGATATTACCATTCCTTCTTGCACACTTTTAGTATGCCCATAGCCTATAGTCCATACGCCTGCAGCGCATTTATAAGCATTTAATTCTAAGCCTTCAAATGTTTTTATTAATTCTAAGCCTTGTATTCCTAATTTCATATTTGTCCTATATGTAGAAGCTTTCGCCACAGCCGCAGCGTCCACTCTCTTGATTATTTGTGATAACAAACTCCTCATTAAGTCCATTAACCACCCAATCCAATTTTGCATCTGTTAGATACTCCTTACTGTATATATCAATTACTAATATATCTTGATATATCACATCAGTTAAGTCAGGACTCTCGGCATAACTTAACTCATATGTATATCCTCCACAGCCGCCACCTGTGACTTTAAGGCGAGCGCCCCAAGCAGAACTTGAGGCGACTCTCTGTTTTAACATTGTTAAGGCTTTACCTGTTATTTTCATAGTAATGGTAGCATCGCTAGATACATTGTTCCAAAACATACAGTAAACATAATAATTACCTCACATAATGCCCCATCAGGGCAATAGTTATCTTTAACTTTCCGAATCGCTTGCAAAAGTGCATAACGATTAAGAAATCGTTTTGCATATTGCATTAGTTTCTCCTAGCCTATTTTAATCGTCTTAGGCTTCTCTTCGTCAGGTGTGTTGACCTGAAGGTTAATAACTAACATACCATTTTTGAATCCCGCGTCGGCTATCTCTACCCAATCGCCCAAAGTGAAAATTCTGCTAAAGGTTTTACCACTAAGTCCTTTATGGACATAGCTTTCCTCTCCAGAATCAAGACCTTGCTTTTCTGTTCCTTCTATAGTAAGTTTATTCTTGTGTTGCTTGATGTCGATATCATCTTTTGACCAACCTGGCAGAGCCATTTCAATACGGTAGCCCGTATCTCCAACTGCTACTAAGTTGTATCTTGGATAGTTAGTAAGAGGTGAACTTTCATTTCTCCTAGTTAATTCCTTATTCAAGCGATCGAACCCGACAAATAATTTGTCAAAGTCGTTAAAGTTTAATGCTGATAATCCAGTCATTGGTTTTCTCCTATTTGCGTCCTTTCGGCACGCGCTGTGAGACCCTTGCGGCATCTCGGTTATTATAATACTATGTCTAACAAAACCCGACCACTGGTGGAAAGCGGTGCTCCTGCCTCTAAACCCTCGGAATGATTAATTCCTACTCGTGCCAGACATATGAGGGGTTTTGATTCGGGAGTCCCCACAACTCCGCATAAATTAACATAAATTATTTAAAATTTATACTACTATTATAACAAAATTTACCACCCTTGTCAAGAATTAAATTTCAGTCCTCGTCAAAATCTATCTGCCCATCGGCTTTTAGATAATCTAGTGTATGACTAATTCCGTTTCTTTTACCTAATTGGTAAAAGATATGTCCACTAGCTGCTGCTGTAAATAGTAAAAATGTTATTTGCCAATCCATTTGACATCTCCTCTTGGTATCACTTGATACGCACCTTTGTTGAAGGCAGGGGCAACAGTATATTTCTTACTAATCTCGAGTCTTTCCTCTTTTGTTAAGGTAGTTTTAGTACTCGTAGATTTACTACTGGTGGAGCTGGAGGGAATCGAACCCACGACCTCATGCTTGCAAAGCACGCGCTCTCCCGACTGAGCTACAGCCCCTTTAAAATTTTTGGTTTCCTGAGCTACGAAGTCAGGTCTCTTTGCTTTCTTCCATGCGTTTGTTTTTCTTTTGCGTCCGCTTGGTGAATAACGCATACTACAATTTATAATCATAAAAATTCCTTATATTATTTTAATATAGATATATTATACACTTTTTCAGTAGCCAAGTCAAGAAAAATATAAAGGGTTGCTGAAAATAACTCTTGACTTTGGAACTTAATTTTGGTATAATATCCATATGATAAAAACTAATAGATGGACTGATAAGCAAGTCAAAGAACTAAAGAAGTTCTACGGCCATGTGCCTGTAGATACTCTCGCTAGCATGTTAAATAAAACACCTTCAGCTGTTACGAGCAAAGTACACTATCTTCGGAAAAGAGGGTGGACTTTTGACAGCAAGAAAATAGACTCAAAAGAGTTTGCTCGTCAATGTAAAGTATTTTATGGCGACAACATGGCATGAAAAGACAGCAGAAACCACAAAATTATAGCTTTGACAGATTGCTAAGGCAATTCTCGAAATAAAACAAAGCGTGATGGCAAACTAGAAAAACTCAAAGAGAAGACATACTACGAAAAGCCAGCTCAACGAAAGCAACGGCTCAAGAACGCTGCCATACGCAGAGAAGCAAAGCGCAACCGTGATGAAATGTTAAGACCTCAGAGAGGCTTCGTCTCCAAATCCAGAAAAAGATAACTATCTACTTCTAAAATAAACTTTTTTACGTTAGATAAAACCCTCACAAACCTTCTCGCCGATGACATGGGCAAATAAAAACATTGCATTTTTGTTAAAGTTGTGGTATAATATATACATAATTGATAATAACGATGCTAACTAATATTCATTCAATTCAACAAAATCAAACTAAAGAGTATCACCTGAGAGACAGCTCTTCCCTAGAAGAGATGGCTCGAGAGCTGATATCTCGTTAAGTGTTGTTGCTAATGCGATTAAAGCAACCAATTATACCACGATATTAACTTCACTAAAGTGGGGTTAACAAGCAAGAAAGCAATTTACTACACTTGTATCTAAAATTCAACCAAATAAACTTCCATAACTTTCGCCAACCGAAATTATTTTTTGGTCTATTTTACTGTAATATACTGTACTCGATTGGTACTATACCTCTACAAATTGCATACAATTTCCCCTAGACTATATTAGCCCCGCTACGGTTTGAGGTAAGTGGGGTCAGAACGACCCCGCTACGGTTTAGTTAAGATTTAGGAGTTCCATCAAAGAATAAATAGTATATGGCACTTAGAACAAGCCCATAGAATACTAAATCAAAAAATATGTTAGTGAAGTCCATCTTTGTACTCCATAAACTCGTCAACACTTAGTACTGTAGATTCTTCAATCCAATGACCATCTACGTGGTACTCTTGTTCTTCTACATCTACTACTTCGGTTTGATAGTCCGCCCCATACATTCCACTAGAAGCACAATAGTTATCTAAATGCTCCTCAGCTTCTCTTTCGGTTTCGCAAACAAACTCGATCGTTTCTACTACATAAACTGTTTTCTCTACTTTAGCTATGTATTTCTTTAGCATATGTTCAGCCATTTTCAACACCTCCTATTGTGTCATGCAGAAACTTTATTACTTGTTTCGGGGCTTTCTCTAGTCCCATAAGTTTGCTACTATCTATTTCAAAGAGGTCAGCTAATCCTAAAATCAACTGCTCTTTCGTTACTGGCACTTCACCAGTTTTTGTGGTATACACTTGTTTTCTGTATACGCCTTCTCTACTTAGCTTTCCTATGATAGATTTTATACTCTTATCCAGCTCATCAGCTAGCATATCTACTGTTTCTCTATCGGGTTTGAGCCTGTATTGATTAACCATATATTCTACTTGGTCTTGTGTGTAATTTGCTGCCATAGCCACTCCTAGTAGTAAAGATTTAAGCCTAGTTTTAGTACTCTGCCATTCTCTAATGTTATACTTGCGTTACCACCGCTACTTGCTACTAGTGTAGTTTTACCACTAGCTGATGGACCAACTTCTTTAGCTGGGTCTACTACAAAATGTAATAAGCCATCTTCTTCATACATATGAATTGAGCCTTCTTTGCCCATTTTTACTGCCTTTTCGTTCATTTAATCCTCCTTTGGATTGTCGTCATCTGGTAGTAGAGGGCTTAAGTCTACGCCAGTCATTTCTTTAAATTCTGACATTGAATTAACTAAATCGCTTTTTAGTAGATTTTCTAGTTCTTTCAATATCGCCTGTATTTCGAGTAAATTGTTTTCTAACTGATTTGCTAAGTAGTCTATATCACCATTTAGGTAATCATTCTCTATATTAAGTTCAGCTAACCTATTTTCTAGTATAGTTTTCCTACTAGGTCTGCCCCCACCTTTTTGGGTGGGGAACTGTATGATATTATCTTTTGACATCGAACTCCGCCTTTGGCATTGAAAAATCTACATTTAACATACCAGGCTCATAGCCTTTTTGTCTTGCTTCTGCACACATCATTTCATCTACTCGTTCTTGAAATTCCTCTGCATTAGCCGCTCTGATAACTACATCTTCATCTTTTATGAAATGCTTTTGCACTCTACCAATCCACAACTGTCTGCCAACTATCTTGCCATCTACTGTGGTTTGGCCAGTCACAGAGTCAGTCTGTATTAGCTCTCTTTTAAACTGCTCAAATACTTCTTCTTTAGTCATTACACTAACTCCTTATTGTGCCTGATATCCCACTCTTTTTGTGTAAGCCATTCTATTTTAACACCGCGTCTAACTAATTCGTTTACGCACTTGATTCTTAGTTTTGGCTTAGTTCTGCTACTATTAATAGTATCGAACAATAACTCTTTACTTTGGCACTTCATGTAGTGGTGCTTCCATACTTTTACTGGCGAGTGTGTATTCATTCTTTGTCCGCGCACTCTGTTTATTACTCTTTCACTTGGTTTAAATTTAGCTGGCATTTTTATCTCCTATCCTTGCTAGAAAGTTTTTTACACTCTCAAATTGTTTTGTTTCGCTGTTATAGATTTGTCCTCTTTCCAGCCCTGTTGTTTGTAGAACATCTACTATGTACTCATAGCATACTTCTGTTATGTGTTCGTATGTTAAGCCATAGTCAAAGTTCAAAGTATTGTATGCGTACTTGATCGCCCCCAATACTACTCTCTCGCTGACATCATCTATATCACAGATGTAGCCATACTCTCCGTCTCCACTATCTTTACAGAAAGCGTTATAATACTGTAGCGCGTCTCTCACTTCTTCTGTAGTAATAACCATAAATACTACTGCATTATTTTTTTCTTCCCATTGTGTCAAATCATGCCACATATTATTCTCCTGAATTGTCAGCATGTTTCCATGCTTTTTTTGTTAATTTTTTTCTTCCGTTGCCGTCCATGAACTTGTGCTTTGGTTCAAACATTACAGGCACATCATATTCGTCAATCGTTAATTCTGGCGTAGATTTCTTACTTAGTTTATCTACTATCCACTTTAGCCAATTCATCATTTTGCACCTACTATAGTTACTTGGCCAACTCGAGACTCAGTCTCAACTGTGGCTTTCGCTGTCATAAATAATGTGCCATCGGAAAATCCTACTAATTGGCGTCTTTTGATTTCTCTTCTCGCTTCGCCACCGTCTTTAGTTTGGTCATCGCGCATAGCATGAAGGGCTTTGTCTGTTTTGTTTAAAAATGTTAAGTTCATCGCTTTCTCCTTCTAAAATTCTTTTATTATTTTTTAATATGTATATTATATCACGCTGGACAGGGATTGTCAAGAACTATTTTCTGCTATTTTATTCTAGGCACAAAAAACCCGACGCTTTGGTCGGGTATAAAAATGTACTCGTAGAGCTCAAATTTTAGTTTCATTGTGGGATAACGCATACCCTACTAATGTGTGAACTGAGACTGCTTGCGTGCGTAAAAGACTTACTATCTCGCCTATTATCCCCCATCTTTGTCAGATGGAGCGGCTTCTCACTTTTTTACTCTCTACTTCAGTAGCGAACTGCGATACGAAAGATTTCCCACTTACTCGCTACTTCCCTTAGAACTTTCATTCTTTATAGCTATTTACTTACGCTTCCTAATGAGAGGCGAGGATTACACTTTTCGGTGGTTAGTTGTTATATATCGCTGGTAGATTGGAAACTACTTCCGCCAATCTGCTATCCTCTCCAATTTATGTTATGGCATAGGCGTTCTTCACCAGAGCGTTGTCTGTCGTGCAACGAAGCGATAGAGGTTTTTGTTTTATATCAGCCGTCTCTCTATTAGCCATACTGATAGTTTTTATACTTTGGACTTATCGCCAGTAGACCTTACGTGCAAAGCACTCCGATTTGGACTTATTGCTAAGTATAAGAGCATTCCGCTCACGAGATTGTTTAGTCATAATCTACGCCTCAATTACTAGTATTCTTATCGCTATCACCCTGCGCCACACTACTTTAGGAGTCGGTGGTCGACACCCCTGCGCTTATACCTGCGAGGATAGGTGNAAGCTTGGGNTTTCGGAGATTATTTATTGGCCGAGGCTCAATCATTNATTTTTTCTCTTACTCGAAAACTCTTGCTTCCTTTGTTCTCAATTTCTATATATATTATACAAAATTTTAACTGCCAAGTCAAGAACTATTTTTCACTTGCTTAAAATAAGTTTGATACTGTACTTTAAGCAAGGGAATATAATTCCCTCCGCTTCGTAGCAACCCTGTTGAATTGCTACTTAGCTGGTGGTTAGTCTAGCCATTGATAGCGTCGACTAGTCTCTGTAAGTCAGCTTTGCTGGCTTTTACTAGAGTTGGAAGTTCGATTCCGAAGTGCTGTGCGACTTCTGATACTAGCTCTTGTTTTCTGACTACAGGTTCGCCTGATTTAGTCACTTTAGGCTGAGCTACATAAACTCCTTCTCTTGAAAGCTTAGCAATGATGCTTCTTACAGATTTGCCCATTTCTGCTGCCAACGCGTCGACTGTGTCTCTTGTTGGGTTAGCTTCGTATTGAGCTGTCATAGATGCGACCATTTCATCTGTGTAGTTTTTAGGTCTGATTGCTGTATCTGCCATGTTTAGTTTTTCCTTTATGTATGTTATTAAATTTTTCATTATGAGTATATTATACTTCACTTTATGTCGCCTGTCAATAGAAATCTTAATCTATTTTAGTCGTGGTAATAATGATAGCGACTGTTATCATTATTATGCCCACTACAAATTCAATCATAGCTCGAATCCGTACGCTATTGCTATCATAATTAATAGCCATGTTAGCGGGTGGAATCTAATAACTCTCCAATGCTGATGCCATTGTTCATGTTTATCTTCATTGTGTTTTAGCCACTCTTGTATATCGAACTTCTTTCTCTTTTTCATAACTATATTATATAGGGCTAACTGTCGCGAGTCAAGATATAGCTTACGCGGATTATCATAAAATAA
>JGI20158J14315_10000368_pt1 | contig 33377 bp, 38 predicted proteins | sample COG_08_FD_14315 | JGI IMG/M metagenome (IMG submission 14315)
TTGAACTAACAAACATTTTTGATTCAATGGTGTTGTTATGAGGATACAGCCTAAATTTAACTCCATGATAGATGATATCTATTGGGTTTTTTTTGTTTATTCTAGTTAATATTTTCGCATAAATCTTTTTAAGCTTACCAAAACCTATCCCTATCTTTATNANAATATGGATAACTTTGATAAAACCTTGTGGGGAGTAATACCCAAATCTCTCATTTATTTTCATATCTTTAAGCATAACATTATCAATGGTTTTTATTACTATGTTTGCATAGTAAGAAATGTATGTATCATTGGGTTATCATTGACACAGTGTACACACCACAGGTCATGATGATGGCATTACATTAGTTGGGGTTCGTGTATCTCAATAATTCGCGAAATGATACAATCAGATTAATTAACTTAATAAGAGGTTTCATAATGCCCTTTGTAACAATAAATATACTGGAAGGTAAAGATAAAGAATATATTCGTAAAGCTTCAAATGCCATAAATAGTGCAGTTATAGAAACAATGGCTTTCCCTGATGATGATAGGTATCAGGTAGTAAATCAGCTACCGAGTGAATGCCTCCAATATCAAGGAAGAAATGAAGATAGGATTATGATGCATCTAGTTATGCGTTCTGGTCGCTCTAATAAGTCTAAACAAGCTTTTTATAAAAAAGTTGCAGAGAATCTGCATGCAGAGATTGGAATTAAGCCTGAAAATATATTTATAACCATAACTGAAAACCATGATGTTGACTTTTCATTCAGGGATGGCATTGCTCAATTTGTTGTGTAGTTTAATTATCACAGGTCATGATGATGGCATTACATTAGTTGGGGTTCGTGTATCTGAATGGCTCGTATGACTTTGTAGAAGAAGATGAAGACCATGATGACCCAGATTAAGGCTCTATCTTGTGACATATGTAATCCTTAAACTCTTATTTTACTAACTTCATACGGATAAATATACTGCTAAAATCATGAGTTTTTAGAACTTAACTGTTCCCTAGACTGTCCCCTATAGACTAATTTACAGTTTATTTAATGAAATGTATTTTGCTTAAACCCCTTATATATAGGGTGTACAGACGATTATGTTTGAAATGTAATGGCGGAAGAGGTGAGATTCGAACTCACGGTGGGCGCGAACCCACGTCGGTTTTCAAGACCGGTGCATTAAACCACTCTGCCACTCTTCCGAAAGCGAAATTTTATCATAGCAAACCACATATTGTAGAAATTTATTCTGGAAATAATGTGTCATGAAATCCAAATAAAGACATGTCATTCATTCGCATAGGGTAAAGTTTACCGATCAAGTGGTCGCACTCATGCTGAACGACCCTTGCATGGAATCCATCTACTTTCCTATCAATAGTTTGTCCAAATTGATCAATACCTTTGTAGTGAATTGATTTATATCTCGGAACCACTCCCCTTAAACCTGGAACCGATAGGCACCCTTCCCAACCATCTTCCATCTCCTCATCGAGCGGAATAATTTCTGGATTAATAAGTACCGTAAATGGTACCTCCTCCGCATCAGGATAGCGCTCATTGGAATCAAAACCAAAGATCACTAACTGAATAGAAAGCCCAATTTGCGGAGCGGCAAGTCCGGCGCCATCATTTGCTTTCATCGTTTCTATCATGTCCTCAATGATTTGGTTGAGCTCCGGAGTATTAACTGCTTCAATAGGTTGCGCGGCACTCAACAACAAGGGGTCACCCATTTTTAAGATGTCTTTAATGGCCATATATGCGAATAAATGAAGCAACTATTTGTAACACCTCATCCATCATACCTTTAGATTTTTTTGTGATGTCATGATGAGAAATCCCATCTTTGCTGGTTCCTCTTCCGGCAGCCTGATTGGCAACGGGGCAAATGGCCGCATAATTCATAGTTAACTCACGCGCCAACGAAGCCTCGGGCATCCCCGTCATACCAACAATAGTCGCCCCATCCCTTTCATAGCGATCAATTTCCGCCTTAGTTTCCAATCGTGGGCCTTGTACTGCGGCATATGTCCCCCCAAGTGATACGTCAAGACTAAGCTCTTGGGATACTTTATGGATAAGCTCTGCGATGCTAGGTGAAAATGGGTAGGTAAAATCAATATGGTTAACGGGCTCATTTTTTCCTTCAAAAAAGGTATGTTCACGACCGTGTGTATAATCAATGATTTGGCTAGGTATCACAATAGAGCCTGGATGGAGGTCGTCCTTAATCGAACCTACAGTGGCTATAGCGATAATATCAGTGACATCCATATGGTTAAGGCCCCAGATATTGGCTCGATAATTAATGAGGTGGGGAGGGATAGTATGATTCTCTCCATGCCTCGGTAGAAAAGCAATTGTTTTATCATTGAGGGTGCATATCGCAATAGGTGCTGACATCGCTCCATAGGGGGTATCAATATCTTCATATGACTCAATGGCTAATCCCTCAATCGTATCAAGCCCGGTGCCGCCAATTAAACCTAACATTAATAATCCTATGACATTAAAAAGTAATTATGGGTATGGCATACTTTCACCATGACCCATTATATAACGTTAAATCATGCGCGTAATGTTAAAAAACATTACGAAAACTTTCCTGTTGCATCCATGTTGTTCCCAAAAAAACAAAGGGAGGCAGCGATCATTCTGTATCAATTCGCTCGGGCGTGTGACGATATTGCGGATGAAGGTACATGGAACTCATCGCAACGCACAGCTCAATTACAGTATTATAAAGAAGGCCTTGATAGTATCAACACCAAACCATCCATCCCCTTATTTGTTGACATAAAACAGGTGTGCCATGAATTTAATTTGCAGCTAGGTCTTTTGTATCAATTGATGACAGCTTTTGAGCAGGATATTGCAAAAGATCGTTACCACACCATGAGTGAAGTTATTGACTACTGTAATAAAGCTGCGTGCCCTGCGGGTGAAATGATACTGACACTCTTCGGAAAACAAAATAAAACAACAATTAGCCTATCTAATCATTTATGTATTGCTCTGGCGATGATAGGCATGCTTCAGGATATTCATGAAGATTTTCTTAAAAACCGAATATACATTCCCCAGGAGTATTTTAAACAATTCAATGTTACTGAAGCGGAGATTCATCGGAAAGAATTCACACCGCGATGGAGTAATTTAAAAGATGCATGGCTTACTATAATCGATCACCATATTGATAGCGGTGAAAGTTTAAAGCATCATCTAACAGGAAGACTTAAACTTCAAATCAAAGTACTTATTGGGGCCAGCAGACTCTTGAGTAGTAGGATGAAGCTCAGTAAGGACAATTTATTTGTTAAATCCCCCACTCTAAGTAAATGGGATTGGGGGATTTTATTGTTTAAGGCGATAATAAGGTCATGAGCCCAGAACAGTATTGCTTCCAGAAAACTCAATCCAGCAAATCTAACTTTGCTTTAGGGTTTTTATTTTTAACAAAGCAAAAAAAAATGGCCCTAACCGCCCTGTATGCCTTTTGTCGTGAGGTCGATGATATTGTCGATGAATGCAAAGATTATAAAACAGGGAAGCGTAGGTTAGATGCATGGCGAGTGGAGATTGATAGATTGTTTGAAAAAAAACCACAGCATCCGGTTTCACGTGCTCTCCTCCCTCATCTGTCAACCTATAACCTCAGTAAAGAATATTTCCTTGAAATTATTGATGGTATGGAAATGGACCTTAACTTTCATCGATACGAAAACTTTAAACAGCTTCAATTGTATTGTTACCGTGCAGCATCGGTGGTGGGCCTTCTTTCAGCAAGAATTTTTGGTTTTACTAATAAGGATACCTTGAAGTATGCTCATGACTTAGGGATCGCACTTCAGCTAACTAATATCATTCGAGATTTAGGTGAGGATGCCCATCGTGGACGCATTTATGTCCCTCTGGATCTACTAGACCAATTTAGTCTGACTGAGGATGATATTTTAAGTAGCAAGAGAAATGGTAAGCTAACTTTGTTAGTAAAACACTTGGGGGATCAGGCCAATGACTTTTATCGTTCGGCTATGCGCCGCCTACCAAAAGAGGATGTGCGTAAACAACTGCCTGGCTTAATCATGGGTAACATTTATTACGCTTTGCTTAGGAAGGTTGTGTCCAATGAACCCGATAACATATTGAACATTTCAACTAGACTCTCACCGATAAAGAAAATATTGGTTGCCACCACAACATTCTTTGGGATGTCATGGATTAAATAAGCTTAGTCACTGATCAGCTTTATTGCCTCATTTAAGGTGCTGACAGGATAGATCTCTATGCCATTAATTTTTTGTTTAGCTTGATTCGCTTTAGGGATAATTGCTCGAGTAAAACCTAATTTAGCTGCTTCTTTAATACGCTCCTGACCTCTTTGCACAGGTCGTACCTCACCTGCCAAACCAATTTCTCCAAAAATAACCGTCTTTTGGTCGATAGGTTTATTTCTATATGAAGATACAACCGCACAAAGTATGGCGAGATCGACACCGGGCTCCGTGATTTTCACGCCACCCACAGCATTCACAAAAACGTCTTGGTCACTACATGCGATGCCGGCATGTTTGTGGAGTGCGGCTAACAACATGGCCAATCTATTATTTTCTAAGCCTACCGATAGACGCTTAGGAGCATGGGCTTGCGTACTATCCACGAGTGCTTGAATTTCAATAAGTAAAGGCCTTGATCCTTCTTGGGTCACCGTAATGCATGCCCCATTCACCTTGTCCTGGTGATGAGAAAGGAAAAGTGCCGAAGGGTTTGTCACCTCTTTAAGTCCTTTTTCTGTCATCGCAAAAACCCCTAACTCATTCACAGCGCCAAATCGATTTTTTGCTGCTCTGATCATTCTGAAGCTAGAGTTAGTGTCCCCTTCAAAATACAGCACAGTGTCAACAATGTGCTCTAAAACCCTTGGTCCAGCTAAGGTACCCTCCTTAGTAACATGACCTACCAATATCATCGTGATAGCATTTTGCTTTGCGATCCGCGTGAGTTGTGCGGCGCATTCACGGACCTGGGTAACCGACCCTGGAGCTGAGGTAAGTTCTTCGGAGTAAATGGTTTGAATCGAATCGATCACAACAACCTCAGGCTTGTGCTTATCGATATTTTTTATAATTTTTTCAAGATTGATTTCCGATAGCATAGAAATATCGGACACCTCCAGCTCCAACCTTTTGGCACGCATCGCAATTTGTTGCGAAGATTCTTCTCCACTGACATAAATCACATTACATGGCCTGTCAGGTTGTGAGGTAATTTTTGATAGGGCTTGTATTAGAATCGTCGATTTTCCAATACCGGGGTCACCCCCAAGTAATATAACGCCACCCAAAACAAAACCGCCCCCAAGTACCCGATCAAACTCTGAAATGCCCGTTTCTCTTTTATCTATTTCCGATGTTTCAACATCGCTGAGTTTTTGTAGGCTAGATGATTGAGCTAGCGATGAGAAACGGTTGTTAGTCTTACCCTCGATAATTTCCTCAACTAACGTGTTCCAAGCGAAACAATGCGGGCATTGGCCTTGCCATTTAGTTGACTGGCCACCGCACTCAGAACAGTTATAAGCAATTTTATTTTTAGCCATGCTGGTATTCCATTGGGACTCGACTAGATGCTGAGATAGCGCATAACAATTCGTATCCTACGGTATGGGATTGGCGAGCAACCTCATCAACCAAAACACCCTTACCCCATAGCTCAACAGATGATCCAACACCGGCGTTGGGTAGGGAGGACAAATCTACGTATAACATATCCATAGACACTCTCCCGACGGTTTGTGTAATGACTCCGTCAACCATTAAAGGAGTTCCAGAAGGTGCATGTCTCGGGTATCCATCAGCATAACCACAAGCGACTATACCGACGGTCATTTTATGAGGTGCAGTAAAAACTGATCCGTAGCCTACAGACTGGCTTTCCTCAAGCGTTTGGATTGCAATAATCTCACTTCGCAAGGACATCACTGGCTTTAATTGAAAATCATTTCCGGTTTTGTCATCAAAGGGGCTAGCGCCATAAAGCATAATGCCAGGACGAACCCATTCAAAGTGGGTTTCCGGATACTTAATGATGGCTGCCGAGTTGGCCACAGAACGCTCATAGGTATCAATGCCTTTGAGTTCATTAAAGCAAGCTAACTGAGAAGCCACACCCTTCTCGCCATCGGCATCAGAAAAATGGGTCATGATGACAATTTTATTAATGTAAGGGCTTTCTTCGAGCTGCTTCAGTATCAAATCAACGTCTTTTGGCATAAAGCCTAAACGATTCATGCCTGTATTAACTTTCAAATGAACGTCGATGGGTTTAACCGGTTTTACCTGGTTAATATAGTCTATTTGTTGTGCATGATGAATGACGGCTCCGATGCCCATAAGGCTACATATCTTTACTTCGTAGGGCTTAAAAAAACCTTCTAACAATAACAAGTGTTGAGTAAACCCATGCTCTCTCAGCTCAATAGCTTCGGATAACGTCAGAACAGAAAAACCATCGGCATCATTTAGTGCTCGAGCGGCTTCTATTAAGCCATGACCGTAGGCATTAGCTTTAAGGACAGCCATAACTTTGCTGTTAGGGGAATAACTTTTAACCCGAGCAAGATTACTAGAAAATGCTGCACTATGAAAGCTTGCCTTTAATGCCCTCATTACTCAAATCCAACATCGTAACCAACGCCAGCATAGTTCTCGAAGCGGGTGTATTGTCCAAGAAATGTTAACTTTACTCTTCCAATAGGTCCATTTCGTTGTTTAGCCACAATGATTTCAGCCAGTCCTTTATCAGCAGACTCAGGGTTGTAGACCTCGTCACGGTAAATAAACAATATAACATCGGCGTCTTGCTCAATAGCTCCCGACTCCCTTAGGTCTGACATAACCGGTCTTTTGTCTGGGCGTTGCTCTAGACTTCGGTTTAATTGCGACAACGCCACTACTGGCACATTTAATTCCTTTGCTAGTGCCTTTAATGAGCGTGATATTTCGGATATTTCAGTCGCCCTATTTTCACCTTGCCGCCCACCGGGTGCTGACATTAATTGAATATAATCGATCACAATAAGTCCCAACTGCCCTGCTTGTCTTTGCAGTCTCCTAGCTCTAGCTCTGACCTCAAAGGAGTTTAACGCCGAGCCTTCATCGATATGGATGGGTGCATCATTAAGCTGCCCTAGAGAATCCGTAAGTTTTTCCCAGTCGTCGTCATCAAGCTGTCCTGTTCTCATCTTGTGTTGGTCTACCTTCCCCACTGAGCCGATAAGCCTGGTGGTCAGTTGTGATGAAGCCATCTCCATAGAAAAAACGGCAACAGGAAGCTTCGAGTCAATCGCCACATTTTCTGCCATATTGAGGGCGAGTGAAGTTTTCCCCATAGACGGCCTACCTGCGATAATAACCAGGTCACCAGGCTGCAGTCCTGATGTCATCTTATCTAAATCAGTAAAGCCGGTAGCGACTCCAGTAACATCGCTACCGTTTTCCATACGTTTTTCTACATCCTGGATCACTTTAGGTAATAAATGTTGAATATCTTCAAAACCGATATTGTCTCTTTTACCGGATTCGGCAATCTGAAATATCTTAGCTTCCGATTCGTCGAGTAGCTGTTGGGCGTCCCTTCCTTGGGGAGAGTAAGCGCTTTCTGCGATATCTGAACCAACTTGGACAAGACTGCGCATAATCGAGCGTTCACGCACTATCGTGGCGTAACCCCGAATATTAGCCGATGTGGGGGTATTTTCTGCCAATAAGCCCAGGTAAGCCAATCCGCCTATGGTGGTGAGTTCGTTATTCTTTTCCAGCGATTCACCGACAGTAATAATGTCGGCTGGCTGGCTTGCTTCTATAACCTTAACGATGTGCTTAAAGATAATTTGATGGTCGTGTCGATAAAAATCTTTGGGATTAATAACATCAGAGACTTTATCTAATCCTTCATTGTCGATCAGTAAGCCTCCCAACAAGGATTGTTCAGCTTCTACTGAATGAGGGGGAAGTTTTAAGTTCTCTATTTGATCGTCGGCCATTTTATGATTATAACCAATAAAAAAAAGGCTGCCCTATTGGCAGCCAAAAAAATTAAATTATTTTTATTGTGTTTCGTCTGCAACCACGGTAACAGAAATATTGGCTGTCACATCGTGATGAAGTGCTACAGTAACTTCAAAATCACCAATAGCTTTTAATGGTCCCTCAGGCATGCGTATCTCCGCTTTTTCCACCTTGTGACCAGCAGCTACAAGCAATTCTGCTATATCGATATTCGAAACCGATCCAAAAAGCTTGCCATCAATTCCTGCTTTTTGTTTCACTTCAACTTTGGCTCCCTCAAGGTCTTTTGCTCTTTTTTCAGCAGCTTTTAGTAAAGCAGCTTGAGCTTTTTCCAGCTCGGCTCTTCGCCCCTCAAATTCAGCCTTATTAGCTTCGGTTGCTCTTTTTGCTTTACCTTGTGGAATAAGGAAGTTACGTCCAAATCCGTCTTTCACGTCAACCACATCACCCAAGTCACCAAGGTTAGCAATTTTTTCTAATAAAATAATTTGCATAATATAAGCTCCTTAGTGTTTGTCTGTGTATGGAAGCAAGGCTAAAAATCTTGCACGTTTAACGGCAGTACCCAATTGTCTTTGGTACTTAGATTTTGTTCCTGTGATTCTTGCTGGAATAAGCTTACCATTTTCAGTGATAAAGTCCTTAAGAAGGTCTATGTCTTTATAGTCGACCTCTTTAATGCCCTCTGCTGAAAACCTACAATACCTTCTTCTCTTATACATTTCTCTTGCCATGTCAAACTCCTATTATTTATTTATTTGCGTAATATGAAAAATAATTTGATTAGACTTTAACGATTTTTTTTCTAAAAAACCGTGGAATAAACATTTATTCCCTAATGCCAAGTCTGAGCCTGTTAACTTTCCAATCATTACCGCTTCAATTTCTAAATTTACCATCTTACTTAATTCCGCTTCGCTTTGTTTAGAGTGATGCTTTATTCGCATACTTAAAACGGGTAAGCCAGCCGGAGTAAAACGTAAACCTTCTAAATGAACAATTTCACCTTCAAGTGAAAAATTATTCAACGCTTATGCTTCTTCTTTTTTGCTTTCTACCTTAGCCTTTGTCTCAGTAACTGCTTCTGCTTTTACTGGAGCCTCTTCTTTTGGTTTATCACCAACCAATGATTTAGATTTTTCTTCTTTCATCATTGCAGAAGGATTCGTTACGGCTAATTTCGTAGCAAAAACTAAATGCCTAATCACAGCATCGTTGAACTTAAAACTATGCTCAAGCTCGGCCAATGTTTCTAATGAACATTCAATATTCATAAGTACATAATGGGCTTTGTGAATTTTTTGTATAGGGTATGCAAGTTGGCGTCTACCCCAATCTTCCAGGCGATGTATCTTGCCTTTATTTGTTTTGATTAATGTTTGAAGACGATCAATCATTGCAGGAACCTGTTCGCTTTGATCGGGATGAACAACAAATACTACTTCGTAGTGTCGCATAGACTCTCCTTATGGTTTGTAGCCTCCAGCAAATGCTGTGAGACAAGGATTTAAAGAATCCGTATTATAGAGTTTTCTGTAATAAAATCAATGGCTTTTTAAATACGATCTTTTATATTTGCGCCATAAACACGCTCTTTCAAAAACTTCACTTGATCTCGTGTCTTTGCCGCATTTTCAAAATCCAAATCTCTTGCAAATTTCTGCATACTTTTTCTAATTTTGAAATCTCTTTAAGTATCTGTGGTTCCGTTAAATCCTCATACTTTCGGTTTTCTTTTTTGGCTTCTTGAACCCGCTTATGCTCATCAACGTCTTCTAACCCATCAATAATGTCTTTTATTTTTTTCTTTATACCAACCGGAGTGATATTGTTATCTTTGTTAAATTGGATTTGTTTAACTCGACGCCTGTTGGTTTCGTCAATCGCCGCTTTCATACTTCTTGTGATGGAGTTGCCGTAAAAAATACCTTACCGTTGAGGTTTCTAGCTGCCCTTCCCGCCGTCTGAATTAACGATCTTTCTGAGCGAAGGAAGCCTTCCTTATCAGCATCTAATACCGCAACTAAGGATACCTCAGGGATATCAAGACCTTCTCTAAGTAAATTAATACCCACCACTACGTCAAACTTACCTAATCTCAGGTCTCTAATGATCTCAACCCTCTCCACCGTATCTATTTCCGAATGTAAATAACGCACCTTGATACTATGCTCAGTTAAATAATCCGTTAAGTCCTCAGCCATTCTTTTAGTCAGAGTTGTCACTAGAACCCTCTCATCTTTTTGGACTCGTAAAGTAATCTCACTAAGCAAGTCGTCTACCTGTGAATCAGCCGGCTTAACGAAAATTTCGGGGTCAATAAGCCCGGTTGGTCTAGCAACCTGCTCGACAATAATCTTTGAATTCTCGGCTTCATAATTCGCTGGAGTTGCAGAAACAAATATAGTTTGAGGGAGTATTTTTTCAAACTCCTCAAATCGTAACGGTCTATTGTCATGAGCGGAAGGAAGCCTAAAACCGTAGTCTACTAAGTTATTTTTTCTTGCTCTGTCTCCTTTAGACATCCCCCCTATCTGAGGGATCGTCACATGACTCTCATCAATAATCATGAGAGCGTCTTTAGGCAGATAATCTAGCAAAGTAGGCGCAGGCTCGCCTTCACCTCTTCCCGATAGGTGTCTTGAGTAATTTTCAATGCCCTTACAAAAGCCAATCTCATTGAGCATTTCTAAATCAAATTTTGTGCGTTGTTCTATTCTTTGAGCTTCCACTAATTTTGTTTGGTCTACAAACTCTTTGATTCGTGACTGAAGTTCAACCTTAATTTTTTCCATTGCATTTAATACGGTATCGCGAGGAGTGACATAATGGCTGGAAGGGTAGACTGTGAAGCGTTTAATTTTCTCGAATATCTGCCCTGTTAGTGGATCAAAGGTTGATATGCCTTCTACTACATCATCAAATAAGCTCACCCTGATAGCAGTTTCCGAGTTTTCCGCAGGAAATATATCAATCACATCACCCCGAACCCTAAAGCAACCACGAGAAAAGTCGAAGTCATTCCGCTCATATTGCATAGAAACTAAACGTAAAATAATGTTGCGCTGAAGGAGTTTTTCGCCGACTTCGATATACAACACCATGCCTTGGTAAGCAATAGGGTCTCCAATGCCGTAAATAGCCGAAACTGTAGCGACAATGATTGAGTCATTTCTTTCCAAGAGAGCCTTAGTAGCAGAAAGACGCATTTGTTCTATATGATCATTAATGCTTGAATCTTTTTCAATAAAAACATCACGCCCCGGAACATAAGCTTCCGGTTGGTAATAGTCATAGTAGGATACAAAATACTCCACCGCGTTGTGAGGAAAAAATTCCCTAAACTCAGAGTAAAGCTGTGCGGCAAGTGTTTTGTTGGGGGCCATCACAATGGCAGATTTCCCCGTTCTTGCAATGACGTTAGCAATGGTAAAGGTCTTTCCCGACCCAGTTACCCCTAGTAATGTTTGAAATTTTTCACCATTAGTGACTCCCTCGGTCAATTTATCGATGGCATTGGGTTGATCTCCAGCAGGCTCAAAAGGCTTATGAAGAAGATAGGGGCTATTAGGGTATTGTTGGCTCAAAATATATAAATTAACCTTCTAAAAAAAATAAATTATACAGGTTGCGAACTTTAATGTTTGCCATAAGTCCTGATAGTATTAAATAAAATAAATTTGGGTTCAATCAATGGGTAATTTATTAAAAGTTCTTGTTCTCTGCACCATCTCGTTAAACGCTGTAGCTTATGATCAGGCTAAATTGATGCATGCATGGGTCTCAATTGTTATGATTCGAGGATATACCGAAACCGGTACCCTGGCCTATGGCTCTGGTGTGATTGTCGGTGAAAATCAAGTTGTTACCAATTGTCATGTGCTCAGGAGAACCAAGCAACCATGGGTTTCTCAGGGTGATACCTCATACTCGATAGAGAGTGTTCAGGCAAATAGATGGCAAGATCTTTGCCTACTAACGCTTTTTCAATTAAATAAAAAACCGGTTCCGATCGGAAGTAGCAAGGACCTAATAAAGGGCCAAGAGCTTGCGGCCATGGGGCATTCAAGTGGTTCTCCCGCACCATTAACCACTGGTGGGTATATGATATCCGGATACGACATGGACGGTGGGAATATCATATTAAGCTCGGCTAAGTTTAGACTGGGTGCAAGCGGGAGTGGACTCTTTGATATGGAAGGAAACCTTGTAGGTATCAATACCTTCAAGACAACCGGGTATGGGTCTTATTATTCTATGCCAGCTGAGTGGATTCATAAACTTAAAGATCTTCCGATAGAAAAAGAATTTCCCATTCAGGGCAAAGCACTATGGGAAGAAGATGAAGAGCGTAAGCCTTATTTTCTTAAAATCGCCATACCCAAAGTGAAAGAGGAATGGAGCACTTTAATCAAAGTGACTGAAGAATGGACTGTAAACGAAGCCAACAATACTGAGGCTTGGTATGAGCATGGTTATGCCAATGAAATGCTTAATTCAATAAAAGAAGCAATTAAATATTATAAAAGAGCGTTAGCAATTGACTCCATGAATTCCGACGCATTGTTTCGTATCGGGATACTGGAAAATAGCTTAGGTCACACCGTAGAGGCTAAAAAAATACTTACCTCCTTAAATGATTTAAATCCCGCGAGAGCTGACGAGCTTGATGAAATTATTAATTGCCAAGATAAGTGTAAAAAATAAATATAATATTTGTTAAACAATTTTTTTTAAGTAAAATTACTATTTAATCTTAATCTTCTTAAAGCGTAGAATAAATTTTGTCAAAAAAACTTCTGTCGTCGTGCGTAAATCGAATCGAAGAATCTCCAACACTCGCTATTACTGCAAAAGCGATCAAGCTTAAATCCGAAGGAAAAGATATTATTGCGCTTGCGGCAGGAGAGCCTGATTTTGATACTCCTGACTTTATAAAAGATGCTGCCATTCAAGCAATTAAAGATGGATTCACCAAATATACGGCTGTGGCAGGAACCGTATCATTGCGACAAGCTATTGTTGAAAAATTTAAATCTGATAATGATTTAAATTATATGCTAAATGAAGTGATAGTTGGCGTTGGTGGAAAGCAATGCATTTTCAACCTATGCCTTGCAATTCTAGAAATGGGAGATGAAGTGGTCATTCCTGCTCCTTACTGGGTATCCTATGCTGACATAGTTCAGTTGACTGGTGCTAAGCCAATTATTGTTACGTGTGATATTAGTCAACAGTTTAAAATCACGCCTTCCCAACTCGATGAGAGCATCACTGATGCAACTAAATTAGTTTTTCTGAATTCACCCTCAAACCCTACTGGAGCAGTTTATAGTAAGGATGAATTAAGGTTGCTAGCAGACATATTACTAAAACATCCGCATGTATATATCGGTACAGATGATATTTATGAGCATATTAACCTTGGAGATAATCCGTTTTACAACATCCTTATGGTTGAACCAAAACTCAAAGACCGAGTAATTATCTTAAACGGCGTGTCAAAAGCTTATTCAATGACAGGTTGGAGAATTGGCTTTGCAGCCGGTCCGAAAGAGATCATCTCGGCAATGAGCAAATTGCAATCTCAATCGACATCAAATCCCACATCAATATCTCAAGTAGCGGCAGAAGCAGCCTTAAGGGGAAGTAGAGATTGCATAATACCAATGGTAAAAGCATTCAAAGAAAGGCATGAGTACGTATTAGAAGCCCTTAACGACATTGTTGGGGTAAAATGTATTCCTGCAGAAGGAGCATTCTATGCCTTTTCTGATGCAAACGAAGCAATAGACCAATTGTATGAGTCTCGCAAGATTGATCAAAAAAATGACTTAGCCTTTGCTGACTATTTGTTAGAGAGTCAAGGTGTCGCTGTTGTTCCTGGTTCAGCGTTCGGCCTAGATGGCTATTTCAGAATATCTTTTGCAACCTCAATGGATAATTTAGTTGAGGCAATAAAGAGAATTAAAAAGGCAATAGAAGGTTAAAAAAAAGGTTAGATTAGTTGACCAGAATGTAATTTCTGCTTATCATCTCCCCTACGATTTATTCCCCAATAGCTCAGTTGGTAGAGCAACGGACTGTTAATCCGTGTGTCCCTGGTTCGAGCCCAGGTTGGGGAGCCAAATTAAAAGAACCTCTGCAGACTATGTGGGGGTTTTTTACTATTCATCGCAGGAATTAATTTGGTATAATTCCCGCCAATGAAAAATTCACGATCTAATCAAGACATCACCTTAATAGGTGGAGGGGTTATGAGCCTAACCCTAGCCGTCCTAATGAAAGAAGTTAATCCGAATACTAAAGTCACACTCATTGAAAGGCTTCATGAATGTGGCATGGAAAGCTCCCAAGCGCTTAATAATGCCGGAACAGGACATGCAGGTAATTGTGAGCTTAACTATACCCCTATAAAAAATGGTTCAGTCTATCTTGATAGAGCCATTGAAGTTAATGAGATGTTCGAAACATCGTTACAATTTTGGGCATACCTGGATAAAAAATACCCACAATTCAAACCCAAAAAATTCCTTCGTAAAACTCCCCATATTAGTTTTGTTAAAGGAAAAGCCAATATTGCTTACCTTAAAAAAAGATACGAAGCTATAAGTAAAGAGCCATTATTTGAAGAGATGGAATTCACCTCAGATCGAAAAAAAATTAAAGCATGGGCGCCCTTGCTTATTAGCAAAAAAGATGAAGATAGTAGTGTAGCTGCGACGAAAATTGCTCATGGTACAGACGTCAATTTTGGTGAATTAACTAAACAACTATTAGCCCTGCTTGTCAAGCAACCGAATGTCACAATAATCTTAAACAGTGACGTGAAAACTATCAAACTCAAAAAAAATCATGGATGGGAAATTTATTACAGCAACTTGCTAACCAAGAATAAAACGGTCATGTATGCATCTAATGTATTTATTGGTGCAGGTGGAAAAGCCATCAGCCTTCTTCAGCAAATGAAAGTCAAGGAAGCTTCTGGGTATGCTGGCTTCCCTGTAAGTGGAAAATGGTTAGTTTGTAGCAATCCTTTGGTGGTAAAAAAACATAATGCAAAAGTATATGGTCAAGCTCTGCCGAAATCACCCCCCATGTCCATTCCCCATCTAGATCTCAGGGTTATTGAGGGTAAAAATACCTTAATGTTTGGTCCTTTTGCAGGGTTTACTTTTAAATTTCTAAAATATGGGTCTTTTTTTGATCTGCCAAAAACAATCAAAATAAATAATATAGGAACAATGATTAGGGTTTTTTCAAAAAATATTAGCTTACTTCTTTACCTTATTAAACAATCTCTACAGTCAAGTAAAAATAGAATGGCAGAGCTTAAGTATTTTTACCCTGATGCATTGGACGAAGACTGGTCTTTGATGGATGCGGGAAAGAGAGTTCAGATAATGAAAGGGTGTCCTAAGGAAGGGGCTAAGCTGGAGTTTGGCACTGAGATAATATTTACTAAAAACAAAACGCTCGCGGCATTAATAGGTGCTTCACCAGGGGCTTCGGTTTCTGCTCACTCAATGCTCAACGTCATGACAACTATGTTTAATCTTACTAACGATAAAACCATTAAAGAAATGGTTCCAGGGTACGGTATTTCGCTTAATAAAAATCCAAAAATATTAAGCCAAATCAGAAAAAAAATATACTCTCAGCTTGGTTTAAACTAGGCTTCTTTGTCTCCGAATTTCTGACAAACAAATACCACTAGCAACGCTGACGTTTAAGCTTTCTACTTGACCAAACATAGGAATTGACACAAGGGAATCACAGAGTTCGCGAGTCAGCCTTCTCATTCCTTTTCCCTCAGAGCCAAGAACCATCGCTATAGGTCCTTTTAAGTTCTCTTGGTATAGGTTGTGTTTTGCTTCGCCGTCTGTCCCAATAATGAATAACCCTTGATCCTTTAAGGTCCTAATTGTTCTACCAATATTGGTCACCGCAATAAAAGGGACGGATTCAGCTCCTCCACATGCTACCTTTCGTACAGTTGCATTAACGCCTACTGCACTATCTTTGGGGCATATAATGGCATGCACCCCCATGGCATCGGCGACCCTAAAACAGGCTCCTAGATTATGCGGATCTTCAACCCCATCGAGAATCAATAACAGCGGAGGTTCACTTGTAACTTCCTCTAATACGTCTTCAATCGTTACATACTTTTGTTTAGACTCAAATATGTTGGCAATAACACCTTGATGCTTAGAGCTTGGAATCATTCCGTCAAGACGATCCTTTGAGCTGAGATGGAAAGCAATATCATTCTCTTTTATCAACTTTAATAAGTCTGCCATACGTGCATCATTTCTAGACTCATCAAGATATACATCCTTAACTGAGCTGGCATCCAATCTTATTCGGCTTGTTATTGAATGAAATCCATAAATAATTTTTTTATTACTCATTTCCGCTTTCTTGTATTTCGTTTTCGATCGGTGTGATTTTTAGTTTTAGGGGGTTTTTTCGTTAAGATAACTTTTCCCTCTGCATCAATAAGGGAAAGATCAATTTTTGAAGTTTCTAAATCAACACGAACAACCTTAACTTTTAATCTATCACCTAATCTGTAAGATAAATGTGTTCGTTCACCAATCATGGCATGCTTACTTTTATCAAAGGTAAAGTAATCGTTACCAAGCTCTGTTACATGAACAAGCCCTTCTATAAAGATTCCGTCAAGCTCAACAAAAAGTCCGAACCCGGTAACACCGGCAACAGTGGCGTCATAGACTTCACCAATTTTATCCTGCATAAAATAACATTTTAGCCATGATTCAACATCACGCGTTGCTTCGTCAGCACGCCTTTCTGTTCCGGAGCAATGCTCACCCAGTTGAGCTATATCTTTTATATTTAATTTTCTTTGCTCAACCTTTGCTTTAATTGCCCTATGCACAACTAAATCAGGATACCTTCTAATGGGCGAGGTAAAGTGAGTATAAGCCTCATAAGCAAGGCCAAAATGGCCTTTATTTTGATCGCTATATACCGCTTGTTGCATTGACCTTAACAACACTGTTTGCAAGAGATGTGCATCAGGTCTATTAGCTACCTGTTCAATCAATTGCCCGTAATGTTTAACTGTGGGTTTGTTACCGCCGTCAAGAAATAAACCAAACTCAACAAGAAAACCCCTTAGGTTTTCTAATTTTTCTTCTGTCGGCGTTTCATGATTTCTAAATAACGCATCTACATCTTTATCCAATAAAAACTCCGCTGAACATACATTGGCTGCCAGCATACATTCCTCAATTATTCGGTGTGCTTCATTGCGATAGATAGGTTTGATATGATCAATTTTTCCATTATCCGTAAAAACAATCGACGTTTCTGTTGAATCAAATTCTAAGGCTCCCCTCTTTTGACGCTGATTAAAGAGTAACTTAAAGACACTTTGAAGATTATTTAAGTCGCCATGGACAGCGCCATATTTTTCTGTGAGCTGCAGATTGTTTTTATTGAGTATTTCATCAACTATGGTGTAGGTTAATCGAGCTTTTGAATTCATTACTGATGAATAAAATTCATAAGATGTCACGAGACCAGATGCATCAATGCGCATGTCGCAAACCATACATAACCGATCTACTTGAGGGTTGAGAGAGCATAAACCATTTGACAGCGATTCTGGAAGCATGGGTATAACTCGACGAGGAAAGTAAACGGAATTACCTCTCTCTAATGCTTCTTTGTCTAGATCGGACCCCATCTCAACATAAGAGCTTACATCAGCAATTGCAACAACTAACCTCCATTCATTGCCTATGGGCTCAGCATAAACGGCATCGTCAAAATCTCTTGCAGTTTCTCCATCAATTGTAACCAAAGGCAATTCACGTAAATCAATCCTTCCTTTAATTACCTTCGGATCAATCTTTTCGCCAAATTGATTGGCTTGATTTAATGCTTCGCTAGAAAACTGATAAGGAAGGTGATGTTTTCTTAATGCAATCTCAATTTCAATACCGCTATCTGTATAACTGCCCAACACTTTAATTATTTTACCCATAGGCTTTTCTCTTAGGCTTGGTTGAGTTGTAATTTCAACTTCCACAACCTGACCTTCTTCTGCCTTCATGTCTTCATCATAAGGTATTAAAATGTCCTGATTAATTCTTTTGTCTTCGGCTGCAACAATAGTTACTCCGTTGCTTTGAACTACTCTTCCAACAATTACCTTGTTAGCTCTATCTAGAATTTCAATAATAGTTCCTTCAAGCCTTCCTTTTCTATCTTGCCCTGTAACCTGAATCATCACCCGATCACTATTAAATACCTTAGACATCTCTCTTGGAGAGAGAAAAACATCTTTATCTTCCTTGTTATCGGGAATTAAAAATCCAAAACCATCCGGATGCCCCATTACCTTTCCAGGAATTAAGCTTAATTTAGTTGCAATGCACAAAACATCTTTTCGGTTGATGAGTATTTGACCTTCACGTGCCATTGCCCTGAGTCGTTTTTCAAAAAATATTAACTCAGTCTCTTTAATGTCTAAAGAACCAGCTAAATCATTTTTTTTAACCGGAATCCCAATTTCAGCCATTACTTCTAGTATCAGCTCTCTACTGGGTATAGGATTTTCGTATAATGTTAATTCACGTTCTTTTTGTGGATCTTTTTCTCGAATATTAGGTGTGTTTGTTTTTTTTGTTTTATTTGTCATTAAGGATAGTTTTATTAATTATTATAGGCATACAAGTCTGCCATGTTACGCCCTATCCCATTAAAATCCAAACCAAAACCATACACATAAATATCAGGCACATCGAGTCCAATATAATCAGCCTGTATTGGTTTACTCTTCCCAATAGCTTTATCAAAAAGCACTGCTGTAGAAACTTCTAAAGCACCCTTCACTAAAAGTCTTTGCTTAATAAAAGCAAGAGTATCTCCTTGGTCTAAAATATCATCTAACACTAGAATAGATCTGTTTTTAACAGCCTCATCAGGAGGCTCATAGATTAATTTAATGTTATCAGTACCGATATTTTTGGCATATCTACTGGCATGAAAATAATTAATAGTCACTTCGAAAGTTAACTTAGGAATTAGGTGACCGGCAAAAGGAATAGCTCCTGAAAGAACTGGGAGCACCAGAACGTGTTGATCTCGATAAGTCTTATTCAATTTTTCTGCCATCTCACCTATAGAGGTTTCGATCTCATTATTTGAAAAAATAACCTCAGAGCTTGATATTAATTCCGCTAACTCCATGAAGCCAGCCTTTTCTTTAAGTAATCACCGAGTTCACTGCCAAATACTTTATTTTTTAGTGCTAATTCAATATTTGCTTTGATAAAGCCTAATTTATCCCCACAATCATAACGAACTCCATCAAAGTGATAAGCGTAAACTGGAAATTCTTGCAATAAAGATTTTATGGCATCGGTTAATTGAATCTCATTACCGGCTCCAGGATTAGTTTTTTCTAAGAAAGATAAAATATGATTCGAGAAGATATACCTTCCTACCACACCAAAATCTGAGGGAGCTTCGTTTGGATGAGGCTTTTCAATGATATTAGTTAATTTTTGCATATTTAACTTATTGTCATTAGTAGCTATCATCCCATACTGCGAAGCATCTTGTTTTGCAACCTTTTGGACTGAAATAAGGGATGATTGATTATCGTCATAATTTTCAACCATCTGCCTTAAAACACCTTTATCTGCATCAATTAGGTCGTCTGCAAGAACAACTGCAAATGGCTCGTCACCTAGGACCGGCTTTGCCTGTAATATCGCATGCCCTAAACCTAATGGCTCACCTTGTCGCAAATAAATGCAAGATGCATGCGAAGGAATGATATTGTTCATTTGCTGGAAAAGCTGCTTTTTATCCTCAGTTAAATTAGTGGATATTTCAAGGGATTGATCAAAGTGATCCGTTATTGCTCGTTTGGTTTTCCCTGTAATAAAAATTAAATCGGTGAACCCTGCATCTAATGCCTCCTCTACAGCATATTGAATAAGAGGCTTGTCCACTACCGGTAGCATCTCCTTCGGAGTTGCCTTAGTCGCTGGGAGGAATCGAGAGCCATGCCCTGCGACGGGGAAAACGACTTTTTTTATTTTCATTTGTATTTACCTTAGTATATGGCTAATAAGATTAGTTAAATAATAACATTGCCGTTTAGGGAGTTCCGACATATTTAGCTATGATTATCCCAAGACTGTTTTTGTTTTAGATCGGACTTTTTATCCTCAACCCAGTAGTCACCTGAATCAGTTGACTCTTTCTTCCAAAAGGGTGCTTCAGTCTTTAAAAAGTCAATAATAAATCTACAAGCATCAAATGCATTATTTCGATGTGGGCTAGCTACAATTACTGCGACAATAGGATCGTTTGATTTTAATACTCCTACTCGATGCACTATTGTCACTGCCGATAAGTCCCATCTGGAAAAAGCCTTTTTTTCAATATCATTTAAAACTTTTTCTGTCATACCTGGGTAATGTTCAAGATGCATATCTAAAAGTATTTTATTTTCACTTACATCAAAATCACGGACATAACCAATAAAACTGACTATGGCTCCGATATGGCTACCCAATGCTTTTATCTCAGTAGTCATTTTTTCGATAGAAAAATCTTCTTTTTGAATTTTTACCATTTACCCTCCTGTAATTGGAGGTAAAAAGGCTATTTCATCGCCTTCGTTAATTAATGTGTCCCAATCAACAATAGAATGATTAACGGCGACACGTATAGTGGAAAACCGCTTGGATAATTCTAGCCAAGGTCCCTTCTCATTATCTGCATAAAAATCTAATAGCTCCCGCACTGACATTATATTTTCCGGCTTGGTTACCTCCATAGAATCACTATTAAATAATTCTCTTAAGCTGGCAAAAAATAGAATATTAATCTTCATTAGAGTTTTCAGGATGAATTTTATCTTCAAATTCTAGAAGTGCATTTGGATCATCATGCAACTCAACTCTTTCTATCTGGGAAAATCTTCGTGATATTTTTTGGCTAGATATATGAACATCCTGTGCATTTTCATGGGCAAGCCTTATATTGTCTGCAAGTTTTTTCATGCGGCCATCAAATCGATCAAAGTCTTTACCAAGCTTTCCAAGCTCCGACTTTATGATGTGAACTTGTTTTCTTGTTTCAACATCTTTTAGAACAGCCCTGGCAGTATTTAATACCGCCATGAGTGTAGTCGGAGACACTAACCAAACTTTCTTAGCCATGGATTCCTGAATCAGCTCTGGATGATAAGCATGGATTTCAGCGAATACTGCCTCGGCTGGGATAAACATCACGGCACCATCAGAAGTTTCATCAGGAATTATATATTTTCTAGCGATGTCTGAAATATGCTTTTTTACATCAAGTTTAAATTGTTTTTGTGCTTTCGCTTTATCGATATCAGATGAATTGATTTCGAACATTTTTTGGTAGTTTTCCATCGGGAACTTAGAGTCAACAGCAACTGTTCCAGTAGGGTCGGGAAGGAAGAGGACACAATCGGCTCTCGACCCATTTAAAAAAGTGTGCTGAAGTGCAAAGCTATCCGGAGGTAAGATATTTTTTATTAATCCTTCGAGTTGTAATTCACCGAATGCACCCCGAGATCTCTTATCACCCAATAACTCTTGAAGACTGACCATGTTGGTGGTTAGTCCATCAATTTTTTTCTGAGCCTCATCAATGGTTGCAAGTCTTTCCATAACACTTACAAAGGTCGCATTAGTCTTTTTAAACCCTTCTTCTAAGCGCTCATGAACTTTACCGGTAATTTCTTGTAAACGGTCATCAACTGATTTGGTTAGATTTTCAACTGAGTTAATCAATTGTAGAGAAGTATTTTTTAATGAATTTTGAAGGCTGTCTTGTTGAGATTTTCCTTGTTCTGAAAGAGTTGTATGTAACTTTTCAATCACATCTTCACGAATTTTAGCTAATGATTCTTGCTGGGATAATTGCAGCTTTTGCAAGGACTCTCTAGTAGCAGTTAATTCGTCACTTACTGTCTTATTAAACCGATCCGATAATTTATTAAGTGCATCATTAATATCAACAAGCATTTGGCGGTGTTTTTCTTCCAGAAGATTCATTGTCTTGTCTTCTTTTCCTGCACTGAAGAGCTTCCACAATATTATCAGGCTTATAACAACTATCGAACCTAATAATGTCTCTACTATCATTATTACTTAGCTGCTTGGAGTGCTTGAGATATATCAGCAATAATGTCATCAATATGTTCTATACCAACCGATATTCTTACCATCTCCTCACTCACTCCAGCTGCTTCAAGTTCTTGAGTACTAAGTTGTCTGTGAGTGGTAGAGGCTGGATGACAAGCTAATGATTTGGCGTCACCGATGTTTACAAGTCTTAAAATCATTTGTAATGCATCAATAAACTTTGCTCCAGACTCTTCTCCACCCTCTATTCCAAAGCTGATGATCCCTGAAGCATGCCCGCCGGTAGTTTTTTGGCAATTTTTAAAATATCTACTATCCTTCAATCCTGCATAATTAACCCATTTAACTTGCTTGTGATCTTGTAAGTATTGGGCAACAGCCATGGCGTTTGAACAATGCCTTTCCATTCGTAAACCAAGGGTTTCAAGTCCTTGCATAATAAGAAATGCACTATGGGGAGACAGTGCAGCTCCTGTATTTCTTAGCGGCACTACCCGACATCTTCCAATAAACGCTGCTGGGCCTAATGCTTCTGTATATACAACGCCATGGTATGAGGGGTCTGGTTCATTTAGCATAGGAAATTTTTCTTTATCTTTAGACCAATCAAACCTCCCAGAATCAACAATAATTCCTCCTATGGTTGTCCCATGCCCACCAATATATTTAGTCAGCGAATGAATGACAACATCTGCGCCAAAGTCAAAAGGCTTGCATAGGTAAGGTGTTGCTACTGTGTTATCTACTATCAAGGGGACGCCATGTTTATGAGCAATTTTAGCCAAAGCTTCCAGGTCGACGACATTACCCAAGGGGTTACCAATAGTTTCACAAAATAAGGCTTTGGTATTCTGGTCGAAGCATTGTCAATTTCTTCAAAATTTTCAGCATCGACCATTTTCACAGTGATGCCTTGTTGTGGAAAAGTATGAGCAAATAAGTTATAAGTGCCTCCATATAGCTGGCTTACACTTACTATGTTGTCTCCTGTACGAGTTATGCATTGAATTGCATAAGTAATAGCTGACATTCCTGATGCAACTGACAGCGACGCAATTCCACCTTCCATCTCAGCAACTCTTTGCTCAAGTACTGCATTAGTTGGATTCATTATTCGCGAGTAAATGTTCCCTTCAACTTTTAAGTCAAAAAGATCAGCACCGTGTTGTGTATTGTCAAAAGTGAATGATGACGTTTGGTATATGGGGGTGGTTGCAGCTTTTGTTGTCTTTTCTGACTCGTACCCGTGATGCAAGGCGATTGATTCTAGCTTCATTTTAGGCTCCTTAAAATTGCTTGTGCAATTAAATTATATTTGTAATTTTAACAGAATTAATTTTGCTATGAAGGCTGTTCTCGCTCATTGATACTCACTGATGGATAATGCATGACAATTTCATCAGCCCCTTCTTTTGTAAGTTGAATTAAAAGCATTACATTTTCGCCAAAATCCTTATCAAGAATAATGCCATCATTCTTTTGAATTACATTAGTAATTATTTCTAACATATTGTATTTAATGGTTAAATTATAATAAAATAAAGATACGAAAGGAGTTAGTTTTGTTTTCGATAACGCCATCATTCCAGCTTTGCTATATGCGCGTGCCAAGCCCCCCGTGCCTAAATTGATTCCACCGTAAAATCGGACTACTGCTAACCCGCTATTGGTAATATGTTTCATTTCTAAAATGTTTAGTAAAGGTTTTCCCGCCGTACCGGAAGGTTCACCAGCATCATTGAAATAGGAGTCGACGCCTGATTGAGTCTTAATTTGGTATGCAAATGCAATGTGGTTACACCCTGGATTTTTTTTTTGAATGTTATGAACTTGGGTTAAAAAACCACTCCTGGATTGAGCAACCAAAGTGTATCCAATGAATTTGGATTTATTTACAACAAGCTCTTCTGACTGGGAGGCCTGATCAATAACATCCAATCAACTAAGCCCTTCTATTTTGCCTTCTTTATCGACTGACATATTCTCACTTGCTGGTTTCATAGGCAACCCTGGCATAGTCATAACGGACCCACATATAATGACTAAAAATTCTGCTCCTCTGGCTAGCTTGATCTCTTTCACTATTAACGAATGATCTGAAGCTGCACCCTTTAATGCTGGGTCACTTGAAAAGGAATACGGTGTTTTGGCAATACAAACAGGGAATTTCATGTATTTAGTAGCAAGGTCTTTTAGCTGCTCTTGAGCTAAGTCCTCATAAATAACCTCTTTGGCATGGTAAATATTTTTAGCTAAGGTATTAATTTTTTCTTGGATACTATCATTATCTTTATACATGAATTTAATGGGTGAGTTTTTCTTGCCTTCTGTTAGTAGTAATACTTTTTTTGCTAGCTCGATCGCCCCCTTTGGACCCTCCCCCCAATGACGGCATACAACTGCATCAAAACCTTGATTGTTTACAGCCTTTTGAACAAAGGCTATTTCTTGATCCGTATCCGACGCAAAGTGATTTATCGCTACTACGACGTTCTTACCGTAATGTTCGTTAGAATTTTTAATATGTCTTTGCAGGTTCGTAAACCCTTCTTCTAGAGCGTTCATATTTGGCTCATTTAAATCCTTAACCTCAACACCCCCATGGTATTTAAGAGCTCTTATAGTGGCCACAATAACAATAAGGTCTGGGATTTAGCCCAGTTTTTCTACATTTAATGTCAATAAATTTTTCTGCGCCTAAATCCGCTCCAAACCCAGCCTCAGTGACAACATAATCTCCTAGATGTATAGCAAGGTTTGTCGCTGCAAATGAATTGCATCCATGAGCAATGTTAGCAAAAGGTCCACCATGAATAAATGTTGGTGTGTGAGCAATGCTTTGAGTAAGGTTGGGCATAAAAGCATCTTTAAGAAGGGCCACCATAGAGCCCTGAGCTTTAAGATCTTTAGCTAGTATTGGCTCCTTCGTTGAATCTATATTTTTTGCAACCTCTATCTCACCCAATCTTTTTTCCAGATCAGGCAATGAGGTAGCTAAGCAAAAAATGGCCATCACTTCACTAGCTACCGAAATATCAAATCCGGTTTGATACTCATATCTTGCATTTTGAACTGAAATTTTTCTTAATGAACGATCATTCATGTCCATACAACGCTTAAATGAGATACGGTCTACATCAATACCCAGGGTATTACCATGGTAGATATGGTTATCAATTAGGGCAGATAGAAGATTGTTTGCGGAGGTAATGGCATGAAAGTCACCCGTAAAATGTAAATTTATGTTTTCCATAGGGAGTACCTGCGAATATCCTCCGCCTGTAGCACCACCTTTCATTCCAAAAACTGGTCCTAATGACGGCTCTCGAACACAAATCACGGTTTTTTTCCCTAAGCTATTTAATGCATCGGCAAGACCTATTGTTGTGGTAGTTTTTCCTTCACCCGCAGGAGTTGGGCTCATTGCAGTAATTAATATAAGCTTTCCTTGCTGGCTAGGCTTCTTAATTTTTCTTGCATCTATTTTTGCGATATAAGGCCCATAATTAATTAGCGCATCTTTTGAAATTCCAACTAATTCTGCAATTTCTTCAATGGGCTTCAGTTTCGCCTCTTGTGCAATACTTAAATCTGAATTCATAATGTCAAATTTTTTTTATCAATTAAATATATTACCCGAATTTTTAATTATATTTGCCTTTTTTGAAGGATCATTTTTAACTCATGATCAGTCATATGAGGTATGAACATTTTAATAAAATCACATGTAAAGGCTCTAACAAAAGTGTCCTGTCTTATGCCTATAAAAGTAGTGCTTACTGGGAACAAGTGACTGACGTCTTTAGCAATCAAACCTCGTCTTTCTCTTTGTCAAAAGCCATCTCTGCAATTAGGCCTATACCTAAATCAAGATTTACGTATGTTTTAATAACATCGGCATCAATAGCCGTTAACATAATATTAGGTTCGACATTAGCCTCCTTAAAAACTTTAGAAACTATCGTACTTCCTGTAAATGCATAATCGTATGTAATTAATGGGTAGGAGGCTAAGTGCTGCAATGTAATAGATTCTTCTTGCTCCAATGGGTGTCCTTTTGGCATAACTAAAGATCGATTCCAAGAATAACAAGGTATGCAGAAAATTTTGTCATTCACACCTATCGTTTCCGTTGCAATACCAACATCAGCCTCTCCCTTAAGAATCTGCTCTGTTACCTGGCTAGGGTTACCTTGATGAATGTTTAAATTTATTTTTGGGTATTTTTTGACAAAGGTTTCGACCACTTTTGGGAGTTTATAGCGGGCTTGGGTATGAGTGGTTGCAATCGTAAATTTCCCTTCATTGTTATTTTCGTACTCTGCTGTAATATTTTTAATATTCCTACTTTCTCTAATAATTTCAGATATTGATTCAAAGACTTTTTCCCCAGGATCAGTTAACCCAACCAATCTTTTGCCATGCCTTTGAAAGATTTTAACCCCAATTTCTTCTTCAAGAAGTTGAATTTGCTTGCTCACACCGGGTTGAGATGTATGCATCGTTTTTGCAGCTGATGAAATATTAAAGCTATTTAACACCACCTCATAAATACAGCGTAATTGTTGTAATTTCATATATATTAAAAAGTTATATTAATAGAAGTTATTATTATTAAAATACTATATTAAAACCTGCTATATTTCATCCTATTTTATTGAATTTAACTGATTTTTTATGGGTATAGAATATTCATTATCTGGATTTGTTGTAGGCTTGCTAGTAGGGTTAACTGGTGTGGGTGGAGGTTCACTCATGACACCGCTACTGGTAATTATTTTTAAAATTAACCCTGCTGTTGCTATTGGTACCGATCTGCTTTATGCAGCAATAACAAAATCGTTTGGAGTGATGAGCCACAATAAATTTGGGCATATTGATTGGCGCATTGTTGGGCGTTTGTTGATTGGAAGCATTCCTGCGTCTATATTGATGAATCTGTATATTCAGGATATCGATCTAAGCTCAGAAAGTACTATTAGCTTTATTGAGATGTCATTGGGGGTAGCTCTAATTTTTACTTCCTTAGCAGTATTGTCACAGCCTTTAATTATCAACAAAACAAAAAAAGATGGGTGGAAGCCCTTTAAGCATAAAAATATTGTTACTATTTTATTAGGCTTCGTTCTTGGTGGAATGGTGACGCTCACCTCAGTTGGTGCCGGGGCTTTAGGGGTAACTGCTTTGCTTCTCATTTATCCAAGAATGAAAATTAAAAATATAATTGGGACTGACATCGCTCATGCGGTTCCACTGACCCTTTTTGCAGGTCTTGGTCATTACCAATTAGGTAATGTAGATCTTGTGTTGCTTGGTTCACTTCTAATTGGATCAATACCGGGTATTTGGATTGGAAGCTATTTAAGCTCCAAGATAAATGAAGATAAACTTCGATACATCTTAGTTCTAATCCTCGTGGGTGTAGGAACTGAGTTACTAATAAACTAACAAGGTAAGTTATGTATAAATATGATGCGATAGATCAAAAGCTGGTCGATGAAAGAGTTAACCAGTACGAGGGGCAATTATCTCGATACCTTAATAAAGAGCTCTCGGACGAGGAGTTTAGACCATTAAGGCTTCAGAATGGTCTGTATATACAACGGCATGCACCGATGTTGCGTGTAGCCATTCCTTACGGACTATTGTCCTCAGTACAGCTTAGAAAATTATCACTGATAGCTGACAAGTATGATCGCGGTTATGGTCATTTCAGCACACGACAAAATATTCAATTTAATTGGCCTATGCTGGAAGACACACCAAAAATACTAAAAGAATTAGCTTTGGTTGAAATGCATGCGATTCAAACATCAGGAAATTGCATTCGAAATATTACTACTGATCAGTTTTCCGGAGTTACGCCCGATGAAATAGTTGACCCAAGGTATGTTGCAGAAATTATAAGGCAATGGAGCACATTCCATCCTGAGTTTGCCTTATTACCAAGAAAATTCAAAATAGCAGTAACCGGATCAAAAAAAGATCGTGCAATTGTTCAGGCACACGATATCGGCTTGGAGTTTTTTCTTAATCAAGAAAACAAAAGGGCAATTAAAGTTTGGGTTGGTGGTGGGCTTGGACGAACTCCGATTCTGGGCTCGGTAATCAAAGAAGATCTAGCATGGGAACATATTCTTACATACTGCGAGGCAATTCTTCGTGTCTATAATCTCTATGGAAGAAGAGATAATATGTACAAAGCTAGAATTAAAATTCTTGTTAAAGCCTTAGGGATTGAACATTTTAGGGAGCTTGTAGAGCAGGAATGGAAGTTTATTAAAGATGGGCCGAATACAATAGACGAGTCTGAGTTAAAAAGAGTGGCTTCATTCTTTACTGACCCACCTTATGAGAAACATACCCAAAACAAAATAAACGACCATCTTGATAACAAATTATTCAAGCAATGGCTTGATCGATGTACTCATTCACATAAAAATAAAGGATATAGGTCGGTAACCTTATCATTAAAAGCTAATCATCAGGCTCCTGGAGATGCGACTTCAGAGCAAATGCGTTTGGTTGCTGATCTAGCCGATGAATATAGCTTTGGAGAGGTGCGTGTATCTCACGAACAAAATTTGATTTTAGCTGATGTGCAAGAGGATAACTTATTCGGTCTTTGGGAAAAAGCTAAGTCTAAAAATCTAGCCACACCGAATGTTGGCCTTTTAACAGATATTGTCTGCTGCCCGGGAGGGGACTTTTGTTCATTAGCAAATGCCAAAAGCATTCCTATTGCGGAATCCATACAAGAAGTATTTGAGGATATGGACTATCTTCATGATATCGGCGAGATTGACTTAAATATATCTGGCTGTATGAATGCCTGCGGACATCATCATGTAGGACATATTGGCATTTTAGGTGTCGATAAGGATGGAAGTGAATGGTACCAGGTCACCTTAGGAGGAAACCAAGGTAACTTTGCAAGTATTGGTAAAGTTATAGGCCCCTCATTCTCAGCTGAAGAAATGCCTGCAGTAATAACTAAAATTATTGGGACATATACTGCGCAACGACATCTAGATGAAAGTTTTATTGATTGTGTAGTTAGGATTGGATTAGAGCCCTTTAAAGTAAGCGTTTATGGTGCTAAAGAGGTTAAGTCATGAGCTCTCAACTGATTACAGATAATGCGATTGTAAAGGACGAATGGGTTACTGTTATTCCGCCGGAAGCTGCTAAAGAAGTGAGGAAGCAAGCTGGTAAAGTCGTTATGTTTAAACTAACTGGAGAGGACTCCCCTTCTGAGGATCAAATTAACGCTACTGTCCTGCCAGAGAGTGGAAAAATCTTACTTCCGCTTAAGGTTTATTTAAAAAATAAAGATGCGTTAAAAGATCGATTAGCCAATAACGAAATTGGGATCTGGGTTGATACGCATGAAGAAATTGAATCATTTAAAAGTGAGATAAATGATATTAATCAATTCCCTCTCATTGCAGTTCGAGTTGGTAAATTTGCTGATGGAAGAATTTTTTCTATTGGCACTCAACTGCGTATTAAGTTTCAATACAAAAATGATCTAAGGGCTTTTGGAGATGTATTAAGAGACCAATTATTCTTTTTGAAAAGAACCGGTTTTAATAGTTACCTCATCAGAGAAGATAGAGATCCACATGATGCTCTTTTAGCGTTAAATGATTTTAGTAACCCGTATCAAGGGGCTGCCGATAACTCAAATCCAGCATGGAAAAGATTTGATCGAAATCAACAAGGAAGTGACTGAGTCTATGGATAATATACAAAAATATAATGAACAATTAGCAAATAAATCTCCGCAAGAAATTATGGAATGGTCATTTACGCTCGGGTCTGCACCCATTCTGACAACAAATTTTAGGCCATATGAAGTTGCTATACTGCATCTATGTACCAGCATCCTACCCAACCTAAAGATTGTATGGTGTGACTCTGGGTACAATACCAAAGCCACTTACGTTTACGCAGAGAAAATTATTGCTATGTTAAGTCTAAATATTCAGCTTTATTCACCGAAGCAAACTTCAGCGTACAGAGAGGTTTACATGGGATCCGTTCCCGAAATTGATGATCCAAAACATAGCGAATTTACTGAGCAAGTAAAATTAGAGCCTTTTAGACGGGCAATGGCTGAGCTAAAGCCAGATTTATGGGTAACAAATCTTAGAAAAGGACAAACTGCTTTTAGAGATGGTATAGGCATCGCATCGCAAACAGGAGCGGGATTATTAAAAATAAGCCCTTTTTATAACTATTCTGATAAAGAGCTAGACTCATACATGCTGGATTATGGCCTGGTAAATGAATATGATTATTTTGATCCAACTAAAGTAGATGAGAAGCGTGAGTGCGGACTGCATAACAGAGAGGGTAAATAATGAAAGAGAAGATAAGCCATCTAGACTGGTTAGAATCAGAGGCAATTCATATTATGAGGGAGGTGGCGGGGCAATGTGCTAATCCAGTTTTGCTTTTTTCGGGAGGTAAGGACTCGTTATGCCTATTAAGAATAGCGGAAAAAGCTTTTAGGCCAGGGCGGTTCCCCTTTCCTCTTATGCATATTGATACGGGGCATAACTATCCTGAAGTTATTAATTTTAGGGATAAAAAAGCCAATGAATTAGGGGAGAGGCTTATTGTGGCTTCGCTGGAAGATTCAATGAAGAAAGGTACGATAGTATTAAAACAAGATGACGAGCCAAGAAATAAGTACCAGTCGATTACTTTGCTTGAGGCAATTGAAGAGCATGAGTTTGATTGCTGCATTGGTGGAGCAAGACGTGATGAAGAAAAAGCCAGAGCAAAAGAACGTATTATGAGCTTTAGGGATGAGTTTGGGCAATGGGACCCTAAGAATCAACGACCCGAATTATGGAATCTTTATAATGCAAAAGTCCATAGAGGGGAAAATATCAGAGCGTTCCCCATTTCTAATTGGACTGAAATGGATGTATGGCAGTATATTGAAAGAGAGGAATTGGAGCTGCCAAGTATATACTTTGCTCACAAAAGAGACATAGTGAAACGGTCTGGGGCAATTGTTCCTATAACCAATGTGACCCCCGTAAGACCTGGTGAGGTGGTGGAAAATATTACTGTACGATTTAGAACGGTGGGTGATATTACCTGTACAGCTCCTGTGATAAGTGAGGCTAATACAGTAGAAAAAATTATCATGGAAACAGCGTCCACAGTAATTACTGAGCGCGGGGAAACTCGCCTTGATGACCAAGTTTCTGAGGCATCAATGGAGCAACGAAAAAAAGAAGGTTACTTTTAATGAACGATACAAATAAAAACAATACGGTGCTCAGGTTTTTAACCTGTGGTAGTGTCGATGATGGCAAAAGCACATTGATTGGAAGGTTACTATTTGATACTAAAACAATATTAACTGATACTCTAAGTCAAATCGAAAAATCATCCAAAAAAAGAGGAATGTCTGCAATTGATTTGTCCTTGATTACAGATGGTCTTCAAGCAGAAAGAGAGCAAGGTATTACCATAGATGTTGCTTATCGCTATTTTAGTACTGGTACAAGAAAGTATATTATAGCTGACGCACCTGGGCATGAACAATACACAAGAAATATGGTTACTGCCGCATCAACTTCTCAACTTGCCATTATTTTGATTGATGCAAGAAAAGGCATCCTCACTCAAACCAAAAGGCATTCGTTTCTTACGAAGTTAGTTGGAATCAAGCACATTGTTATTGCAGTAAATAAAATGGACTTAATTGAGTATGATCAAGAAAAATACCAATCTATATGTGATGATTATAAAATATTTGCATCTGCAATTCAGTTAGACCAACCTGGAATCAAAATTCAATTCATTCCTATGTCCGCATTAAATGGGGATATGATTGTAGATAGAGGAAGCATGATAGATTGGTACAAAGGCCCTACCCTACTTGAAGTGCTTGAAAACCTTGATACTAGAGAGGACATTAAGGAGTCGGCTCTCAGACTTCCAATACAGTATGTATGTAGGCCAAGGGATTCAGATAATAAAGAGTTGCATGACTTCAGAGCATTCATGGGTAGAATAGAATCTGGCTTATTACAAGTAAATGATAAGATAAAAGTATTGCCTTCAAATCAAGAATCAACAATTAAAGAGATTCGAATTGGTGATAAAATTTTAAAGAAGGGAATATTTGAAGAGTCGGTAACCGTATCACTTCATGATGAAATAGATGTTTCAAGAGGTGACATGTTGGTTCATGCTCACGATGAGCTAAGGTCAACAAAAGGTTTTACAGCGAAAGTTTGCTGGTTGTCTGAAACAAATTTATCAACAAATAGAACGTACTTAATAATGCATACATCAAGGACATCAAAAGCAAAAATTGCCAGTATTAATAGCAAGATAAACATTAATTCATTAGCGCTAGAACAGGCAAATGACTTAAAAACTAACGATATTGCTGATGTAACGTTTAAATTAGCCCAGCCTCTCATTGTTGATAAATATGCAAATAATAGAGGTACTGGTGCGTTTATTATTATTGATGAGTCGACATTTCATACCGTTGGTGCCGGAATGATCGAATCAATAGATAAGTAATAAAAAATAAATTAAAATAACGATGAATTTATAAAGGATTGGTTTATGACTTACGTAGTAACTGAAAGCTGCATTCAATGTAAATATACTGATTGCGTAGATGTGTGTCCTGTTGATTGTTTTGTCGAGGGTCCTAATTTTCTAGCCATTGACCCTGAGGAATGTATCGACTGTACGTTATGTGTTGCCGAATGTCCGGTTGAGGCTATATTTGCTGAGGACGATGTACCTGAAGATCAACAAGAATTTATTGAAATTAATGCGAAGTTGGCAAAAGTATGGCCCATCATTACCGCAAAAAAAGATGCATTACCTGATGCTGACGCTTTTGCGGGGCAGGCAAATAAAAAAGAGTTGTTGATTGAAGAATAGACTACATATTTTATTAGTTCTTTTATTGGCTTTGGCTTTTTCACCAGGGTGCAGTAACGGCTACTTTGTTAAAAAGGTCGAGGGGACTAATAATATTAATTTAGCAGATAACATGCAGAGTTTAAAGGAATGTTTAGACAAAGGTTCTAATACTGTAAGGATTACTGGTTATGCTGAACGTCTCCCAGAATATATCCACGAAGACTTAA
>JGI20158J14315_10000369_pt1 | contig 33369 bp, 27 predicted proteins | sample COG_08_FD_14315 | JGI IMG/M metagenome (IMG submission 14315)
CCATACCCCTTCCTTCCGAAGTAAGTCTCGTTGGTTGAACCCCATGCTCCACCAACCAACTCAGTACTGCCGCTGCTCTGGCCTCGCTTAATCTTTGATTGTAGGCCCGTCCACCTTGGTTATCTGTGTGTCCAATNATGGTGGCGTTCAAGTCCAAATTGTCCTCGAGCATCCGTAAGAGTGCCGTAAGTTCCTTTTCACTTTCAGGCAACAAGGTGCTTTGGTCCAATTCGAAAAGAATGTTTCTTAATGCAAATGCTTTACCTGCAGCAATTGGAATGAGCTTGATGGTGGCCACGTTGTTCCCATGCAATGGTCTCGCGATGTAGTCCAGCTGTGAAATAACACCTGAATACGGCAAGTATCCTTTGTGATACGCCGATAATCGCACTTCTCCACCATCGGTCATTAAACGGACCCTACCGGTATTTTTAGCGCTGGTGCCAGAAAAGAATTGGACCCCATCAACATTGAAAAGTTGCACGGAAGCATCACCAATTGAACGCAGTGTCAAACTATCTACAACCACGAGATCGTAGTTATCTCTGATCTCCGGCTGAAGGTGTTTTGGCAAGTCAAACCTATACAGATCTAAAGCGCTGAGCCCATCATAACTGGGTACAATGGCTTCACCTCGATCGGAAGCGAGGTAACCAAACTGCCCACTTTTGTCGATCACCAGCGAAAACTCCTCTCCAAAACTATTGAACGGAAACCCAAGATTAATGGGGTCTGACCAGGTTGAATCATTGATGCGGGTGGACATAAAGAAATCTGAAGCACCCAACGAAGGACTGCGCTCGGATAGAAAATACAAGGTCTTCCCGTCAAAGTGCATGAAGGGACAACTTTCCCTGTCGCTGCCATTGATATTCGAAGGAAGCTTTTGTCCTTTGGACCAATTCCCTTCTTTATCCTTAGTAGACACAAAAATATCACGGTCAGCTTCCATGCTATTACTGGCACGCACAAAGTAGATAGTCCGACCATCTGGCCCTAGACTCGGTTGACTCTCCCACCGACCCGTATTAATAGCACCAGGCAGCGGCTTCGGGATTTCCCATCCATAGTTTGGACTCCAATGGCTGTAGTACAAATCGCAACTTCCTGCACCGTCCGGGCGATCACACACAGTGAGAACCATGAATTGGCCATCCGGGCTAATACAAGCAGCACCCTCATTCAAACGAGAATTCAGATTGCCTTCAAGCGGAACGCCGAACTTTGAGATACCATCAAGGGCAGCCTCGAAGAGGTTTTCATCGGTTGGCTTACTACCTGATATATAGCGGTGGGTATAGATGAGGTGCTCGTCTCCCCCAGTAATGGTGGGGAAATACTCTAATTCCTCGGTAGAAAAACTCAGCTTTTGGATGTCGTAATCAAAATCCGATGCTACATATTCTTCATGTTGCTGTTTTGCAAAGCGAAGGTTTTCTAATTCTAATTCGGCTCCCTCTCGACGCTCCTTCGACAAGCGCGCTATAGATAAGTAGATGTCCCATTGAGCAATGCTCTCCTCCCATTGAAACAAGTATTTATTAGCTATGCTCTTCTTTAAATAAATGCTCGAAAGCTCCTTTATGTCTAATGCTTCATCGTAGTACGCAATAGCCTCTGAATACTTTCCGTTTCGAAATTTTTGATCGCCGGCATAGATATAGGGCTGGTAATAAACATCCCTACCCTTGTGCATACTCTTATTTAAATACTTCCAGCCTTGCTCTGTTTTACCGTTTCTAAATGCCTCCTGAGCCCTCTGAAAGAATTGTATTGCGCCCTTGCTCTGTCCAATGGCAGAAAAGCTTAGAAGAATTAGTGGTAAAAAGACAAATAGAAATCGGCGCATTAGAAGTATTTTTGAGGTACTACGAAGATATCTCAATCCTATTGAAAACGAAGAGAATTGCAATAACGGGTGCGCCCGCTACCGGAAAAACGACATTAAGTGCGGCTTTGGAGTCTTTAGGTTACCCCGTTTTTCATGAACAAGCACGTGAGATTATTCAACAAAGTTTGGATGACGGCACGGATATTTTGCCTTGGAAAGATCTAAATGCTTTTACCGAAGTGGTATGGCAACTGCGAAATGAACAGTATTCTAATGCTGTGTTAGGAAAAATTAATTTCTACGATCGTACTAACCTCGATGCATACGCGTATCTTATAAAAGGTGAAACGCAGTTGACAGAACAATGGTCAAAGGAATTGCAGCAAATGCATTTTGATGCGGTGTTCTTTTTACCTGTTTGGCATGAGATTCATAGCCTCGATAAGCAGCGTATGGAAACGTTAGAGGATTGTATCGAAGTAGATGGCTTTTTAAAATTGGCTTATCGCGAGAAAGGCTATAATTTAATAGAAGTGCCAAGGGTCAGTGTTGAGGAGCGTGTCGCCTTTATTGAGGCACATTTATGAGTAAACAAAAGGCACTTGAGGTATTAAAAAAGTATTGGGGCTATCCGGGATTTCGAGGACTTCAAGGGGATATCGTCGAGCATTGTTTGAGCGGCAATAATACCATAGGCCTTCTTCCAACTGGCGGCGGAAAATCTATCTGCTACCAAGTTCCCGGCCTCGTTCTTCCAGGAGTAACACTAGTTATTAGTCCTTTGGTAGCACTCATGAGTGATCAACAAAAAGGGCTGGAAGATCGTGGCATTAAAAGCTATCATTTCAAAGGCACCTACTCCCCTCGTAAACTAGATGAAGCTTTCAGAAACATAAGATTTGGTCAATATAAATTTGCGTTCGTCGCTCCAGAACGACTAAATAGCGAATTATTCCAGGAATATATCAGACATGCCGATATTGGATTAATAGCTATCGATGAGGCCCATTGTATTTCGCAATGGGGTTTTGATTTTAGACCGTCGTATTTAAATGTGCATGTTTTGAGGACGCTCAAACCCGATGTACCTGTAATAGCCTTAACCGCCTCCGCGACTCCGCGCGTTAAGAAAGATTTAGCAGAGGCCTTACTCATATCAGATGCAAAGGTCTTTGAGGACTCCATTCGTAGAGAGAATCTGAACCTTCATTTAAAATTCACGCCGAATAAAGAACGTCAACTCTTTCGATTATTACCTCGCTTAGAGGGTACTGGTATTGTTTACGCTAAAACTCGACGCAGTTGTGAAGCGTTGGCAAGCTTACTTCAAGACGAAGGTCATTCTGCGGACTATTATCATGCTGGATTATTAACTGAGGCAAAGGAGCAGCGTCAAAGCGCATGGCTAAATAATGATCTTAGGATCATTGTGAGTACCACAGCCTTCGGAATGGGAATTGACAAAAGCGACGTGAACTGGGTTATACACTGGGACGTTCCAGACACCTTAGAAGGCTATTACCAAGAAGTGGGCCGTGGAGGCCGCGGAGGTCAAGAAGCCTTCGCATACCTACTTTATCACCAGCAAGATGTTGCACGATTACAAAAAGGGATAACGGATCTTCCAGATCCAAAAAAAGCTTTAGAGTTTTACAATAAATTTTGCAGCCGATTTCAAATTGCAATTGGCACCGGAGAAGGCACTTCCTACCCCTTCAGTATAGTTGCATTGGCCAATGACTTTAATACGAGTGTGCCGGTAGCTCTGGCCTACATAAAATTAATTCAGCAGCGAGGCTATTGGCAATTCCACGAAAGCACGCAAGTTGCACCTGCCCTTGCGTTTGTAAGCACCCCCCAACAATGGGAAAAGCTACCGAAACAAGATGAGGAATTGTTGGTCCAATTATTACGATTGTATCCACACGGCATACACCAACCCGCTCGTATTCACCTTAAAAAATGTGCGGCACTTGCCATGCTTACACCTAGCGACCTTGAACGTAGGCTAGAAACCCTGCAAGAAAAGGGTCTTGTTCATTATTCCCCAGAAACTACAGGCAGCGCGATAACCTTGATTGATCCAAGGCCACAGAAGAAGCATCTTCATTTTCCAAAGTCTTTTTTAGATAGTTGGCTTCAGAGTAAAGTGGAACGAGCAATGGCCATTATGGCCTTATTGAAGAGCGAAGAATGTGTTTTTATAGAATTATCGAAGTACTTTGGGCAGGATCCGGGGGAACCGTGCGGAAAATGCAGTAGATGCTTACACGACTATTATCCCGATGAGCAAAAGGTAAAACAGCTACTGATTGAAGGTAATACGGTAGACGATATTTGGTTTGATTTAAATTGTTCGGCAGATGAGCTCAGAAATTTTGGGTAAAAGCATAGTATATATGGGTACACCGGAGTTCGCGGTGGCTCCCCTAAAAGCATTGATTGAAGCCAATATTACTGTTGCTGCTGTGGTAACTGTCGCAGATAAGCCGGCAGGAAGAGGAAGAAAGCTCAATGAAAGCGCCGTTAAGAAGGCGGCCTTAGCGCATGATATTCCCGTTCTTCAACCGGTATCCTTGAAAGATGAATCGTTTCTTAACGAACTGGCTGCGATTAAAGCGGACCTATTTGTTGTTGTAGCTTTTAGAATGCTCCCCGAAGCGGTTTGGAATATGCCTCCATTAGGCACCTTTAATCTACATGGTTCTTTGTTACCCGCGTATAGAGGTGCTGCACCTATCAACTGGGCAATAATCAATGGCGAATCTAAAACCGGCGTGACAACATTTTTCCTTGATAAGAATATTGATACCGGGTCAATTATCTACCAATCTGAACTTGGTATCCAAAAAAATTGGACAGCGGGTGACCTTCACGACGCAATGATGCCTATAGGTGCGACTTTGGTCGTGGAAACCGTTCATGCCATAATAAGCGGACAATTTACTTTGCAGCCTCAGAAGAGTAATTTGGCAACTCATGCGCCTAAATTGAATAAAATCAATTGTCTTTTAGACTTTTCAAAAAGTCCAGTCGAACTGGTTAATCAAATTAAAGGCCTTAGCCCCTTTCCAGGTGCCTATTTCGGAGAATATAAGTTCTTAAACGCCTCAACCACAACGATTGAATTAAGCTGTTCTTCACCCTTATTGTATCGATTAAAGGGCAGTTTGTTCCTTAAATATGCCAATGGAACCATAGAAATCACTGCCATTAAGCCTAACGGCAAGCGCCAAATGTCAGGAAAAGACTTTGTAAACGGCATGCAAACAGAGGAATTACAGCTATTTTCATAAGTATTTAGACTTAAATACTTGAGAATTGTGAATAATATAGGCTAGTTATTAACTTATTTTAGCTGAAGGCCCGAAAACACTTGCATACAAGCAATTTTCTGCTATATTTGATAAGCATTCGTTAAAATGATTAATTAATAAAAACTAATTGCAATGAACAAAGCACAATTGATCGACGCAATGGCAGCAGACGCTGGCATCTCTAAAGCACAAGCAAAATCAGCTTTAGACTCATTTACTGGTAACGTAGGTTCTACCTTAGCTTCAGGTGGCCGTATCTCTTTAGTAGGTTTCGGTTCTTTCTCTGTTTCTGAGCGTGCAGCTCGTGACGGTCGTAACCCACAAACTGGTGCAGTTATCAAAATTGCTGCTAAGAAAGTAGCTAAGTTTAAGGCTGGCGCTGACCTAAACGGTAAGCTCTAAGTTTAAGACTTATACCTTATCAAAATGCCTTCCTTTGGAAGGCATTTTTTTTTGCCGCTACCTTAAGGCTGCAAACGTTTCGTCTTCCAGCCTTGTCCCTCAGGAGAATATATAATGCGGTCATGAAGTCTTCCGGATCTACCTTGCCAAAATTCAAAAGATTGGGGTGTTATTAAGAAACCGCCCCACGATTCAGGCTTCGGTACATCGCTTCCTTCTGGATGCTGCTGCTGAAAGGCCTCAAATTTAGCCTCAAGAGCAATTCTATCTTCTATTTCTTGACTCTGCTGAGAAGCCGCTGCGCCGATCTGACTGAGATAAGGTCGCGTAGAGAAGTAGCTAGTATTGTCTTTGTTATCTAATTTGCTTACTGTACCTGTGATTCGAACTTGACGCTCTTGTTCACGCCAAAAAAATAAGGCGCTTATATTAGGGTTATGCAGCAACTGCTGTCCTTTGTCCGAAGCATAATTGGTAAAAAACACAAAACCTTGTTCCCTCACCTCTTTCAATAATACGATTCTATTGTGAGGAAGGTTGTTCGCGTCGACGGTGCTATAGCCATTGCATTGGCATCTTTTAGCCTTAATAGTTGATAGGTTTCAAACCAATCTTTAAATTGGTCAAAAGGGTTTTCAAGAAGATTCGCCTCAAGCAGAGAGTCGAACTTATAATCTTCACGAATGTTGTGTAAATCCATGCTACTAAATTAGTGTAATGCAAAACAAAAATCGACCTCAAGAAGGCACACTATTAATTTCTAGACCACTTATCGGTGATGGTTTTTTTGAACAGTCGGTCGTCTACCTAACAACGCATGATCAAGACGGTTCAATGGGGTTTACCCTAAATAAGCAATCTGCGTTAATTGCTCAGGACTTTATGAATCAACTTCCTGGCGAAGACCCAATCTTTTATGGTGGCCCCGTAGAGGGAGACGCATTATTTTACTTGCACACCTTGGACACCCTAAACGGCGCAATGCCTGCAGGTAATGGGCTATTTCTAGGGGGCGATTACACGGTGTTACAAGACGCCATTAAAACCGCTCGTGAATTAAACTTAGATTCGGCAAAGTTTAAGTTTTTCTTAGGTTACAGCGGTTGGGCAGCCGGCCAGCTTGAAGAAGAAATCAGTCATGGCACATGGATAGTCTTGACACCTCCATTTGAAATCGAACCTCTTTCAATGACTAATGAGTCGTGGCGGATTTATATGAAAACGCTGGGCGGCGAATTTGCATTATGGGCAAATGCCCCAGATGATCCAAGTATGAATTAAAGTGCACCTAATACATTGAGCTTGCGGTTGATCATATCAATCATTTCTTTTGCTTTCTCCGCCCCATAAGATTTCTTTCTGTACTGACCAACCCATTGAATGCCGCGAATAGTATTGGTAATCCAAACTTCATCTGCTTTTTGCAAATCAAACGGATTGATAGAAGCTTCTTGCACTTCTAGCTTAATATCCTTTGCCCATTCAACTACGTTCTTTCTGAACACCCCGCGTAGTGCACCATCTTCAAGAGGCGCTGTACGTAATACATTACCCTGAACGAGGAATACATTTCCGTAGTTCGCTTCGACCAATTGTTTGGCGTCGTTGACTAAGAGGACGGCGTCGAATTGGTTCTCTTTCGCATAAATACTCCCTAATACGTAGGGCAAAGCATTGCTGCTTTTCAACGTTGAAAGGAGTCCCGGCTGAACATAGTGATCTTTGAACAATTCAACTTTTAATCCCACCTCATTCATAACGTAATCCTTAGCATCTAGCGGGTCCAATTCCATCCACCAATCTATCGCATTACTATTGGGTGTGTAGGCCCCACCGCCGCTTCGTACTATTTGTAAACGCAACCGGCCGTTCTCAAACCCACGCTCCTCAGCCAGCCTTAATGCCTGGTCTACTATATATTCTGGGGTGAAATCCATAGGAATCATCATTCTTAGAATGCGCATACTGGCCATCAATCGAAAATAATGGTCCTCTATAAAGAGTAGTTTGCCTTCGCGCATTCGAATCGTCTCAAAGACACCGTCACCATAGCGCGCTGCGCGTGTCAATGCAGCACTAGGCAGTTGTTCGAAATCTTGAAGTTGCGTATTGTAATTGATCATGAAACGTCTCGTTTAAGATGCGTAAATCTAGGACAAAAAAAAGTCCCCATACTAAAGTATGAGGACTCTATTAACAAGAAGCGAACTTGTTTAGTTTACAACGATGCGTTTGACTTGAACACCGCTATCTGTTGCAATCTGCACCAAATAAATTCCGTTATTCCAGTTTGAAACATCAATGCTAAGACTCGATCCAGAGGCATCAGAAGCATACACTACTCTACCTGTGATATCAAAGGCTTGAACACGATTAAATAAACTACCGTTGGTTCCTTTGATGGATACTAGATCAGAAGCCGGGTTAGGATATACTTTGAACGATTGAGCCGCCTCAACGATACCTGCAGGTACGCCTTCTGCTTGAAGTACAGTAGCCATACGTGGCACGATGAATGACATAACCGTATCTATCCACGCTTGTGAAGTAGCTTCAACGTTTGGATTCGCTGGGTTTTGACTAGCCATAGGATCGTTTGAATCATACCAATTCCACGGAGCTGTGTGAACAACCCACGGCATTGTTGCATTAGGCGGTGCTATTTCAATAGTGTACAAACACTCTTCATTAGTCGGGTTCGTCGCTTGCTGGTCTACCCAGACTTGATCGGTATAATTTTCATTCAAGAAAATATCGTTATTACCAAAAGCATTTGCTGCCTTAATAGCTGCATATGATCCAGTAACACTTACCACAGGGAAGAATTGCTGCCCAATAGGCACGTATACCATACCTGTATCATAGGGTGCAAAGAAATCAAATTTGCTATGGATACTGAGCATCGGAACATCTCCTTGCTCTAACCATGCTCCGTCTCCCATGGCACCTCCCATGTTGATAGCCATAAGGATATCATCCGGCATGCCTGCGTGGTTAATGTAGTTTCGACCTGGAGAGCTGTAGTCCATTGTTGGTAATCCCAAGGTATTCTGACCGGTAATTACTACCTCTGCACCATACCCATCAATATCACCGACGATAGACGTGTCAACGTATGCATCACCAGGAAGTACAGGTTGACCAAAAATTCCAGTTGAATCTTGGTACTTGAATTTGCTAGGTCCTGCTACCTCTGAATGTTTGTCAATCGTAGCATAGGCGAATGTCAAATAGCCACCAGAACCTTGTCCTACCATAATAGTATTACTTGCGTTAATACCGTAAGGATTTCCTGCACCCATCTGGGTTAGGTTCAAATAACGTACAAGCGCTTTCGCATCTTGTATAGAGTAATACACTGCTAATAAGTTACTACCGCGGCGTACATCTAAATTAGTACTGTTTGCCAACCAACCTAAACGGTANGAGGCTGCAATACTCACATATCCCATCTTAGCGAANCGACGACACATCTCNACAACTGCGCTGTCTTGACGCGTTCCTAGTGGTGATCCGTTTAATCCTTTAGGAAGGAANGANCCAGTATGCCATACAATNACAACCGGACGGTTTGTNGTTGTATCGNCNGNTGGCGAAGGCATGTAAAAATCGGCTTGCAACGGTTGTAGGTTAGTACCACCAAGCATAGCTGAATCTACATAAGGGTTGAAATTAACACCATAATTGACATCTGATGATACAATAATTTCATTGTCATTGAAGATTTCAGTAGTGTAGCGTTGTGCTACAGCGGTAACTGATACCATCAACGAACAGATTAAAAGTGTAATCTTTTTCATAGGCATGTTCTTTTTAGGAGGTTAATTAATTTGAATACTTAGATAGGCCAACCTCCCAACCAAAGGCCCTCCAAATACTTGATATACTTTATTGTTTAGGACGTTACTAGCACCTAACTTATATGTAATGGTACGTTTTTTATTTGATTTTTCTTTTATTCTAGTAAGTGATACTTGTGCGTCACACAAGCCGTAAGAGGGAATAGAGCCGGTAAATTGTGGGGATCCCTCGAATACAAAACCTTGTACCCATTTATAATTCACACCGGCTCCAATGAGTTTAGAATCGTCCTGATTCCACGGATAATTTCGAATGTTCCAACCTAAATTGAATTTATGTTCTGGGGTATTGAACGCGGGGACGATAGGGTCAGACACTGCAGAAGTAAGTTTGTTCCAACTGTAGTTTCCAGTGAGCGTTTGATAATCACCAACAAATGTGTTCATACCGATGCTGAAACCTTGAGTGGTCACTTGCTCAGTGGCATTTGCTGCTACACGATAGACTTGAAGTGATTTTAATCGGTCAATAGCGGTCGTCCCTTCTTCTATGTCTGCGCCAATAATGTAACCGATGAAATCGTCGTATAGACTGTAGTAGTAATTAGCATCAACAAAAACTCGTGTTCCCAAAGTAGCCCTGTAGCCCACTTCGGCGGTTTTTACCTTTTCTGGCCGAATAGCATCAACGTCGAAATAGCCAAAATCATGCGACAGCCTTTCGTTAGCTGGCTTGCCTAAGTAATCTATGATATTATCGAGCATCACTAAAGAGTCAAAGCCATCAAGGTTACCTAATAGCACCGCTCTACCGACGTTATAATTCAAATACTGGTCGGCCAATGTTGGGTTTCGAATGGCGCTAGAAAAACTTAGTCGGAACGTTTGATTCGCTGTTGCCTTATACACAGAAGAGAAGGCAGGCGACACTAAAGCCTTAAAATTTTGATTTTTATCGATTCGACCCGTTGCACTTAATTTGAGTCGCTCATCTATAAAGGACCGCTCCCAACCGCCATACAATCCTGCTTCTCTATTAGTGATAACAGTGCCCGCTGTATCGGAGAATATGGTACCCGCACTTTTAGGAGTATACAAACGGAAATTTCCCCCAACTCTCAATACACCGCCGTTATTGAGCGTAAACGTACGCTCTCCTTGAGTATGGTATAACGCTGATCTATCGTAGAACCGACTCCCTCCTTCAGTAAATAATGAGGAGGTAATATGATTTTTTAGATTTTCGAAGTCCGTCGTACCAGCAATAAGGTAATTGCGTACTGGGAAACCGTAGACAGCTTCCATAAAATTCAAAACTGTACTGCTTGTAGAATCGTGCAATTCGTGGAAGAAATCTAGATTATCCTGGATCAGCACATTCATTTGTTCTGAATATTCATTCAATGGTAAATTGTTCGCTGGCGCACCAGGCAAAGCCCGTACTTGCGGCTTCGAGAATATTTGCCAGAATGTACGGTATTGATTGCTGTAAAACTGATTAGAAACGATACTGTCTTGCATCCGCAATGCGGTGAAGTATGCGTCGTAACTGTTTCCTGCATCTTCATGCGTTGAATACGCACGCCAGAACCATTTTCCTTCATTGCGCAACTCTACACGGTTTTGCAAAAACAATATATCCTTTAGACTAAAACGATTTTCTCCCTGATAAACGGTGGTTCCGGAACCAAAATTCAAGGCATATATACCCGTGATTTCATCAGTTAACTTGTAGTGAAGCGCCGTGGTTAATTTTAGATTTTCAGTATCATAATCTACCAAATGCTTTTCTTCAATGCCCGGACGATAAAACCTACCCATACCAGCATAAAATTTCACATCACCGCCGTCATCCCACCAATCTTCGTCTCCATAGCGATTCACGGCATCGTATCCACCCGGATTTGTTGCATCATCCCGACTGATATCTGTCGGATCCATGTTATTNGCCTCCCAATCGTCGGCCTTTAGGGCAAACACATTGATTTTATAAGCGAATTTTTCATTCACCTTTGCGGCCCAACGCATTGAAAACTCTGTCAAATTACGTTCTCCTGCTTTTAAACTTGCGCTCAACCCTGTGAATTGAAAAGGATCTTTAGTTTGCATGGATATCACACCATTAAAGGCACTAGGTCCATAAAAAGCAGTGCTTGCACCCGCAATAACATCGACTGTTACTATATCTAAATCTGGTGCACCTAAAAAATTACCTAGGCTAAAGTTTAGTCCAGGACTTTGGTTATCCACACCGTCAATCAATTGCAGCGATCGAACAGGTGAAGTGCTATTGAACCCTCGAGTATTAATGATTTTAAAACCAATACTTGCACTTGTCAAGTCTACCCCTTTCAACGTCCCCAAGTGATCGTAAAAACTAACGCTAGGACTCTCCTTGATTGCAAGCGCATCCATACTCTCGACCGTAAGTGCGCTTTTCTCTTGCTGAGCGCTTAGTCTTTGTTGCACTACACTAACTTCCTTAAGCACGTTTTGATCCGGCTCTAAAGTGATACGATTCCCTGAAGGCTTTGCTGTTTTATAATCCTGGGCTTGAAAACCCATACTTTGTACACGAACTACTGCATTTTCGGCATTTTTACCGTAGATGTTTATCGACCAATTTCCATCAAAATCGGTCACTGTACCAATATTAGTAGGCGTCGATTGATTCAATAACACAACGCTAGCGCCTATTACCGGTTCACCGCGCGGGTCCACCACTGTTCCGCTTAGTTGTGCAAATAGTGTATTCGTGCACAAGAGTGCAAGAAAGAGAAGGGTCTTGTTCATTCCATTAAAATAGAAAGATTTTTCTATTAAAATGGTAGGTAAACCTCTTAATGCAACTTATTTATTAGCAGCGCGTTGTAGCCTATCATTAATTGCTCTTCCTAGACCTTTTTCAGGAAATAAGTGCGCATAGATTTTGGTCACTTTCGATTTCCCCAATTCCCGTAAACCCATGAAAAGATTAGATGCTGCTTCAGTATCCACACATTTTGGGCTTAAATTAAAGCTGTTCGCTATGGGTAAGGGTTCACCCCAGTATAAGACGCCTATAGCATCATTATTAGAACTGACCGCTGCAACGAGTGCTTCTCGATCTGGGTATAACTCAATGGTAGCTCCCGGATTGTAATGGGAACTTAACATCCCCGGCGCATTAGGATTTGAGGAACTTAACTGAGTCTCAACAGGTCCAAGTATATGTTCTAATTGTTCTAATGCCATACCGCCTAACCTAAGAACTTTAGGAACATCTGTACTCATATCGACAATAGTGCTCTCAATTCCAACAGTGCAAGGACCGCCGTCTACCACCCCTGAGATGGCTGTTCCTAACTGGTCCAGTACATGTTGAGCGGTAGTTGGTGAAGTAAAACCAAAAGGATTCGCACTTGGCGCAGCGATGTAAAGTCCGCTTGCCTGGAGTACTTGTAACATTATTGGGTGTGCAGGTATTCTTACAGCTACTGTTGAATGACCGCTAGTTACCAGATCTGGAATGCACTTTCTTTTTGGCAATACTACCGTCAATGGGCCCGGGCTAAACGCAAGAAAGAGCTGTTCGGCTCGCTTTGAAAGTACTGCGACTTCTTGCACAGCCTTTAGCGTGGGAACATGCACAATCAATGGGTCAAAACTTGGACGATTCTTCGCTTTGAAAACGTTCGCCACTGCCTCCTTATTCGTTGCATCAGCCCCTAAACCATAAACGGTTTCAGTGGGCAAAGCCACGATCTGGCCGTCCATTAACAATTTAACTGCTTCTCCTGTCGAAAGTACCCTTCCCATGCGCTATGGAATGTGCATGTATTTGTGCGTCTGTAAGCTCACCTTCCATTTTGGGTGCATCATTACATAATCCACGATATGAGGCATCATTTCTTCGCGTTTACTCCATTCTGGCTGTAAAAATAATTGGCAACCTTCGTGCATCTTCGCGGCATGTTCTTCAGCCCACTTAAAGTCGTTTTGGTTGTATATGATAACCTTTAGCTCGTGCGCAGCGTTGTAGTACGCTTCTAGGGGCTTCGCCGTTTTCTTAGGGCTTAGGCAAATCCAATCCCAATCTCCAGTAAGCTTGTAGGCACCTGAAGTTTCTACATAAACTTGCATTCCCTTAGCTTTTAAAGCGGAAACTAACGGATGCATATTCCAAGTCAAAGGTTCCCCCCCTGTAACGACAATAGTTTTACTGTACTTTAAGGCATTGGTCACTATAGCATCAATTGGTGTTGGCGGGTGACTATCCGGGTTCCAACTTTCTTTAACATCGCACCAATGGCAACCGACATCGCAACCTCCGATTCTCACAAAATACGCTGCCTTTCCAGTATGAAAGCCTTCTCCTTGAATGGTATAGAATTCCTCCATTAGAGGTACGACGCGTCCGTCCCTAATGTCCGATTGCTTGTAGCTATTTGAGGTTTGAATATCTTTCACTTAATCCTCGAGCTCAGTTACCTTCATGGTATTCATCATCAACGCGGCACGTGTCATTGGACCTACCCCTCCAGGTACAGGTGTTATGAAACTACACTTAGGGGCAACCGCATCAAAGTCTACATCACCCAATAATCTAAAGCCACTCTTTTTTGAACTGTCATCTATGCGGGTGATACCTACATCAATAACACAGGCGCCCTCTTTTACCATGTCGGCAGTAACAAAACCAGGACGGCCTAAGGCCGCAACAATTATATCTGCATTTCGACAAATTTCCTCAAGGTCTCTTGTTCGACTATGGCAAAGCGTAACTGTACAATTTCCAGGATAATTGTGTTGACTTAACAAGATTGACATGGGTGAACCTACAATGTTCGAACGACCTATGACTACACAATTCTTTCCCTCCGTCGGCACTTCATAACGACGCAGTAATTCAACAATACCCTGCGGAGTAGCAGGAATATAGGTTGGTAAATTTAAAGTCATTTTACCTACGTTTTGTGGGTGAAAACCGTCCACATCCTTTCTGGGGTCCACAGCGAGTAAAATCTTTGTTTCATCGATATGTTTCGGTAATGGCAGCTGTACGATATACCCGTCAATATCTTCGTCGTGATTAAGCTTACCTATNGCCTTCANAAGNTCCNCCTCTGTNGTNTCAGCGGGCAACTTAATTAACGTCGAGCCAAAGCCCACCTCTTCACAGTCACGAACTTTCGCATTTACATAGGTGCGAGAAGCACCGTCCTCCCCTACCAAAATTGCGGCGAGATGCGGCACCTTTCTGCCTTGTGCTTTTAATTCTTTGACCTTGAGCGCCAATTCTTGTCTGATTTTGGCTGAGGTTTCTTTTCCGTCTAATACTACCATAGGCTCATTCTTTAGCGCATTCCGCGCATCATATTCATCATTCCTCTTTTTCCACCACCACTTTGCATCATTTTCATGACTTTACGCATATCAGTGAACTGCTTCAAAAGGTTGTTTACATCCTGAACGGTCCTTCCAGAACCCGNGGCNATACGTTTTCTGCGTGACCCATTGATGGTGTCGGGTTGCTGGCGCTCTAAAGGCGTCATGGAGTTGATCATTGCTTCTATGTGTTTAAAAGCGTCGTCATCAATATCAACATCTTTTAATGCCTTTCCCATACCTGGAATCATACCCATGAGGTCTTTCATGTTTCCCATCTTCTTGATTTGCTGGATCTGTTCCATGAAATCATCGAAGCCAAAGGCGTCTTGAGAGATTTTCTTGCTCATTTTTCGAGCACTCTCCTCGTCAAATTGCTCTTGAGCTTTTTCAACAAGACTTACAACATCTCCCATCCCTAAGATGCGGTCTGCCATACGGTCCGGATAGAAGACGTCTAACGCTTCCATTTTCTCACCAGTACCAATAAACTTAATGGGCTTATTGACCACAGACTTAATGGTTAAGGCAGCACCACCTCGAGTATCGCCGTCCAGCTTTGTCAGTATAACGCCTTCAAAATCTAGGACATCATTAAAGGCCTTCGCTGTGTTCACTGCATCTTGTCCAGTCATCGCATCGACAACGAACAATGTTTCTTGTGGCGCGACCGCTTTGTGTATACGCCCGATTTCGTCCATCATCGCTTCATCAACAGCCAAACGACCAGCCGTATCCACGATAACCGTATTGTAGCCGTTGCTTTTAGCGTGTTTTACCGCATTTACTGCAATGCTCACTGGATCTTGATTGCCTACTTCCGCGTAAACCTCTATACCAAGCTGTTCGCCGAGCACTTGGAGCTGGTTAATGGCTGCCGGCCTATATACATCACAGGCGACCAATAGCGGTTTCCGTGCTTTTTTATGCAGTAAATAATTGGCCAATTTTGCGCTATGGGTCGTTTTACCTGAACCTTGTAGGCCCGCCATCAATAGGATTGCAGGAGACGAGGTAAGGTTCAAACCTTCTGCTTGACCCCCCATCAACTCAGCCATTTCATCGCGAACGATCTTAACCATAGCCTGACCTGGCTTAACGGCGGAAATAACCCCTTGTCCGAGCGCTTTTGCTTTTACAGTATTTGTAAAGTCTTTCGCAATTTTAAAACTAACATCGGCCTCAACTAAAGCCCTACGGATTTGCTTAACACTATCCGCAATGTTTAATTCGGTAATCTTATGGTTTCCTTTGAGGACATCAAAAGCACCCTCTAAACGGTCACTTAAACTTTCAAACATGTGCTTAAACGTTTGGTATATTTTCTAAAGTCGCTAAGAAGAATTTCCAACTCTTCTGAACAGAACTGATTTGACACTTTTCATCCGGTGAGTGTGCTCCCCGAATGTTTGGTCCAAAAGAAATCAATTCCATATCCGGGTAATTTGTACCTAAGATCCCACATTCCAAGCCGGCATGACAGGCCTGTATTTTAGGCTCGTCCTGAAAAAGATTGCGGTACAGGCCGCTCATCGTTGTCAGAATATTACTCTTTGGATTAGGTGCCCAACCTGGGTAATCACCGCTCAACTCAACAGTACAACCCGCCGTTTCAAAAATGCGCTGGATGCCACGCGCCAAATCCATTTTCTCTGTCTCAACGGCACTGCGTGTTAAGCACATAACCGTAAGCGCGCCGTCCTTTAATGCAACACGCGCTAGGTTATTAGAAGTCTGTACTAATCCTGGGATATCAGGCGACATACGGTAAATTCCATTTGGGCAGGCATATACAGCACTGATGATGGATTGACTGGCCGCTTGAGAAAGGGCTAACGTTGGTTTTTCAATAGATTCGCAACTGATCTCAATATCCGCATCCGTGGTTGAATGCTCATCTACGAACTCTTCTCCAACCTCCGTGATTACCTCTTCAAATGCCTCTTCACTCCCGTGCCATACTACTTGAGCGACACTTTCCCTTGGTATTGCATTTCGAAGGCTCCCGCCATCTAAAGCTACCAATTGGACCGCATCACCCAAACGATCGAGCAAACGGTTCATTAATTTATTCGCATTACCAAGACCTTTATGAATGTCCATACCGCTGTGGCCGCCATTCAATCCTTTGATAGTGATTTCGTAGGCTAAAGTCTCTTCTTTTAGGGCTTCCATTTCAAACGAATGTGTCGCCGTTACATCAATACCACCCGCACAACCTATGGTCAATTCATCGTCGTCTTCCGTATCAATATTTAACAGAATCTTTCCATTGAGCATGCCGCCTTTTAACTCCAGAGCACCGGTCATTCCAGTTTCTTCATCTATAGTGAAGAGTGCATCAATAGCCGGGTGAGCAATAGTATTTGAGGAGAGTACAGCCATAATAAAAGCAACGCCCATACCATTATCTGAACCAAGCGTTGTGCCTTGTGCCTTTACCCAGTCACCATCAACCACCATTTTAATTCCCTCTTTGTCAAAGTCGAAGATGGTATCATTGTTTTTCTGGTGTACCATATCAAGGTGCGCCTGCAAGACAACTGGCGTTTTATCCTCCATTCCAACGGATGCCGGCTTTCTGATAAACACGTTACCGATATGGTCTACCTCTGTGGGTAGGCTCAAACTATGGCCAAAATCGACCATGAATTGGATCACACGCTCTTCCTTCTTCGAAGGACGGGGTACTGCATTTAAATCTGCAAAGTGGTTCCAAACTGCATTGGGCGCTAAGGCTCTTACTTCTTTACTCATCTTACATTCTATTTGGTACTTGGATTCCCAAGCAATTCATCGAAGCTTTAATTACTTCGCCTACTTTCTTACTCAACAACAACCTGAAAGCAATACTTTGTTCGCTTTCCGCTTTTAAGATGCTGTTATTCTGATAAAAACCATTGTATTTCTTGACCAATTCATACGTGTAATTCGCCAAAACCGCCGGAGAAAAATTTCTGGCTGCTTGATCCACTACATCCGAAAATTGCAAAAGCGATTTGATAACGATTGTTTCGTCTTCATTCGGGGTCAAAGTCGACCAATCCAACTCACTACTCTCTGGTGCTTTTCTTTGAAGGCTTTGAATGCGTGCATAGGCGTACTGAATAAAGGGCCCTGTATGTCCGTTAAAATCGATGCTTTCCGCTGGATTAAACAACATTCGTTTCTTCGGGTCTACCTTCAGTATAAAGTACTTTAGGGCGCCCAGTCCGAGCGTAGTAAAGAGCTCTTTCTGCGCAGCAATTTCAAGACCGTCCAATTTGCCCAATTCCTTTGAGATAGCTTCTGCATCCGCAACCATTCCATCAATAAGATCATCGGCATCAACTACAGTACCCTCTCTACTCTTCATCTTTCCTGAAGGTAAATCTACCATTCCGTAGCTCAAATGATGCAGCTGTTCTGCCCAAGGATAGCCCAGCTTTGAAAGAATCAAGAAAAGTACCTTAAAATGGTAATCTTGCTCGTTACCAACTACGTAAGTCATTCCTTTTGCCTCGAAATCCTTAAATCGTTGAATGGCGGTTCCTATATCTTGCGTCATGTAGACACTGGTTCCATCGCTGCGTAGAACTAATTTATGGTCTAACCCTTCATCCTCCAGGTCAATCCAAACCGAACCGTCGTCTTTCTTGTAGAAGACACCAGATTCAAGCCCTTTATTTACGTCGTCTTTTCCTAGAACGTAGGTCTGACTCTCGTAATAATTCTTATCAAAATCAACGCCTAATTTGGTGTACGTTGTATTAAAACCAGTGTATACCCAATTATTCATGGTTTTCCAAAGTGTCACCACTTCCGCATCGCCTTGCTCCCACTTAAGCAGCATCTCTTGCGCTTTCAGCAGCGACGGGGCCAATTTCTTAGCTTCATCGCCAGTTTTACCTTCATCAAGCAAGCGTTTCATCTCCTCTTTGTAGACCTGATCAAATTTGACGTAATACTTACCTACCAAATGATCGCCTTTTAATCCCGTCGATTCAGGTGTTTCGCCATTCCCGTATTCCTGCCATGCGAGCATAGACTTACAAATATGGATTCCACGATCGTTAATGATCTGAACCTTTGACACTGCAACACCATTTGCTTTTAAAATCTCTGCCACTGAATAGCCAAGAAGGTTATTTCGAATGTGGCCAAGGTGCAAGGGTTTGTTGGTATTTGGCGAACTGTATTCTACAATGTAGGCACCTTTAGATCCTGGCGTTGGAAGCCCAAAATGAGGGTCCGACGCAAAAGTTTTGAATTGGTCCACATAAACGCTGCGATCCAAAGTCAGGTTTAAGAACCCCTTCACGACGTTAAAGTCAGCTATGGCTGATAATTCTAAAAGCTTGTTTCCCAACTCTTCAGCGACCTCTTCTGGTTTCTTTTTCGCCGCACGAACAAAAGGAAAGACGACCAAAGTAACATCACCGTCGAATTCCTTACGCGTTTCCTGCAGCTCAGGTTCGACCTGAACGCTNTAGAGTTCATTTAAGGCTTTGCTTATGTTTTGTTCTAAACTCATTTATGCAGTTTTAGTCAAATATATTTCTGCTAACATACATCGTGCACTACCTCCACCAAGGGTTTCTATGGTATGTAAATCGCTATGAAGTATCCTGTGGTGTTGGGTTATAAAGTCTTTTTGGTCCTCATTTAATGCCTTGTAGGCACTAGAACTCATCACCAAAATTAATTCATCCGCGGCGCCTTTCACTAAGAGCATATTGCCGGCAAAGTTGCTTTTTTGTTCCACGCTTATAACAAGGATTTCTTTACCACTTTTAAGAATTGCCTCTTCTACTAAAGCTCGTTCATTCGCATCATGAATGGTATCTAGACACACCAATACATAAGCATCTGTAACACACATCATNACATTGGTATGGTAGATCTGTCCTATCCCGTCCGGCGTTTCCTGGTAAGCGGTGAACACCACAGGCTCGTAGTTGAAATCTTTACAAAACGCATGAAATAAGCCCTCATCAGCGCGCTGTGAACGAGCCATGTAGGCGATTTTAGAATCATGATCCAATACCATAGAACCTGTGCCCTCGAGGAATAGCTCCTTCTGCTCTGCAGCTGTATAATCTACCGTTGTCGTTACTTCATAACCACGAGACTGCAATTCTTCAAAAATATCGGTGCGACGTTCCAGTCGTCTATTCTCGGCTTTCATTGGGTACAGCGCTACTCGACCATCTTGGTGCATACTGATCCAATTGTTTGGAAAAATGCTATCAGGTGTGTGAGGAACATGTGTATCTTCTAAAACTTCAACTTGAACACCTTCCGCACGCAATTTTTCTACCAATCCATCAAACTCATCACGAGCCGATTCCTGAGCGTTCATTTTGCCCGATTCCTTCTTTTGGTAATAATTATCGACCGCTGTTTGCTCGTTCATCGCAAAGGCAACTGGTCGTACCATTAACAGTTTATTTGTAGCATTATTCGTCATCTACAATCGCTTTAAAGGCATCGTTGTACAACGAAGTAAACCGCCCATTTTTACTATTTCATCGTACACCACGGAATGTACGTTCATGCCTCTATTCTTTAACCATTCTTGCATGGCCTCGCATTTGGCTGAAACAACCACATCGGATGGGCTAAAGCTGAAGACGTTTGTGGCAAGGAAATACGCTTCTTCAGGAGAACAACGATAAACATTCGTTGCTCCGTAACGCTCTATCAGCCACTGCACATCAGATTCATTCTTGAACAAGTGCGGTGCGATGAGTGCCCCGCCACCAACAGTTTGAAAAGCACAATCCAAATGCAACGAACCCTTTAAAGGATCACGATCGTCCTTGAATAATTCAAATCCTTTAAATTCTTTAGCTGGAAATTCATCCGCTAAATAGTCCATTCCTCTGTAGTTGGTTCGTGCAGTTTTATAAGCATCAAAGGTCGCATTGTCGCTGACTCCGACTAAAACGAAGTCATTGTCTACAATCACATCGCCCCCTTCTGCGTAACATCCGTTAGGCATCATGATGATGTTGCCCGATGGAATAGTTTCTTCTATTTCAGACATTGCATCGCGTTCTTCTGCACGATCCTCTATTACATTTGGTATGATGTACTGGTCTTCGATTACAAATGCGATATCTCTTGCAAATACTTGGTTCAAAGAATGGATGAGTGACGGTCGCAATACCTTGACTCCATTGTTCTCTAGAATTTCGATCAATCCTTTGAGTTGGAGCATGCATGCCTCTTCTTCTGGGAAAAGATCTTGTTTTACAGCCTCAAAACTGCGTGCATCGTAACATTCTTCCAATTTTGGAACACCACCCATTCGCATGGCTAATCCCACCACCACAGTGTCTAAGCGTCCATATTCGTTTTGAATTTCAGGTAGAATTTGCATGAAAATCTGTTTGAATGACAAATTTAAGGCTTTAATGTGTTGATAACGCTATTGAAAGGCCCGAGTTTACTAACGACTACAGGCTTATTTTTGAATGTATAAGACACCGACACCCATGGCGAAAAAATCTACTAAGAAGACACCAAAGGAACCGTCAAAGTTCTCCGTTCAATTCAAACAGCTAACCGCTGATACTAAGGAAATTACAGGAGACCCTACGACGAAAATATTCGGCTCGTTGCTCCTTGTTATGATCGGTTTCTTTACTGCCATCGCCATTATCAGCTTTTATCAGAATTGGACCCAAGACTTCAGTTTGTCCACAACTTCTTCAGGAGAATACGCCCACCCGGACTACGTAGGGAACATTTTCGGGAGACTAGGAAACGCCATAGCCAGTCTACTTGTTCTTGAAGGTTTTGGTCTTGCGGGTCTGTTCGTTCCCTTGTGGATCATGCTCTTAGGACTAAAACATGCTTTTACCTTAAACCGCATTAAACCTTGGGTTTTATTCAACCATCTTTTAGCCACCACTTTTCTTGTCGCGTTGATGTTTGGCTGGATTGCAAACCATCAACCAACCCTTCTATCGGGCTTATCAGGGTACTATATTTATTTGAAACTAGCCCTTTATTTAGGCCGTATGGGAGTCTTACTGGTACTCTTCACCGCAGGGCTGCTGTATATTGTTGTTGCATTAAAAATTCGGTCACTCACATTTAGTTGGCGCGCGCCCAAGCCACTGCCAGAAACGGAGCGCCCTTCTGAAGAAAACCTGAACTCATCCCGGAAATCACTCCTGAGCCACAAGATGATATTCAGGTTCACGCGGTCGAACTTTCTCCAGAACCAGAAGAAGAGATGACTCCACAACCTGAAGTCATTTCTAGACCAACCGTCACAGATAGTTCAGTACAAAACAAAGCGCCTATTGATGCAGCCTCCACATTAGATGTTGTAGTTGAAGTTCATCAAGAAGCAGTTGAGGATGAAAAGTCTATTAATAAGAAAGTCAAGGACTTTGGTGAATACGATCCTACTTTAGATTTGAGCAGGTTTCAATTGCCTAAAATTGAATTACTTCAACCCTATGGTGATGGTAAAATCACCTTCGACAAAGACGAGATTGAAGCAAATAAGAACCGTATTGTAGACACATTAAAAAACTACAGTATTGAGATTAAGGAAATCAAAGCTACCATAGGTCCTACGGTTACCTTATATGAAATTGTTCCAGCAGCAGGAATTAGAATTTCAAAAATTAAAAACCTCGAAGACGACATTGCATTGAGTCTTGCTGCTTTGGGAATTAGAATTATTGCACCTATTCCCGGTAAAGGAACTATAGGCATTGAGGTTCCAAATGCCAACCCTCAAGTCGTAAGTATGCGTCAGGTCATCGCAAGCAAAAAATTCCAAGAGTCAAACATGGAATTACCCGTTGCTATGGGCCGCACTATAACGAATGAAAACTTCATTTTTGATTTGGCAAAAATGCCTCACCTTCTTATGGCAGGTGCTACCGGACAAGGAAAGTCTGTTGGCTTAAATGCAATTTTAACATCACTGCTTTACAAGAAACACCCTAGTCAACTCAAATTTGTTCTCGTTGATCCTAAGAAAGTAGAACTGACGCTTTACAATAAAATTGAACGGCACTACCTCGCTGTTCTTCCCGATACAGATGAGGCCATTATTACCGATACAGCAAAAGTGATCCATACTTTGAATTCGTTGTGTATTGAAATGGACAACCGGTATGAGCTGCTGAAAGGCGCAATGGTTAGAAACATCAAGGAATACAATGCTAAATTCATTTCAAGACGATTGAATCCTGAAGAGGGCCACAAATTCCTACCGTACATAGTGCTAGTGATCGATGAATTTGCCGATCTTATCATGACAGCCGGAAAAGAGGTTGAGATGCCTATCGCACGACTTGCGCAGCTGGCCCGGGCCATTGGTATCCATTTGATCGTAGCCACCCAGCGGCCTTCTGTAAATGTTATCACAGGTATCATAAAAGCAAATTTCCCTGCGAGAGCTGCATTTAGAGTGACCTCGAAAATTGATTCTCGAACTATTCTTGATGCGGGCGGTGCGGATCAACTTATCGGAAAGGGAGATATGCTCTTTTCGCAAGGTTCTGATCTCGTACGACTCCAATGTGCCTTTGTTGACACGCCTGAAGTTGAAGCGATTTGCGATTTTATAGGTAACCAACAAGCCTACCCTATGGCTTATCAGTTGCCAGAATACGTTGGTGAAGAAGGTGGCGGTGTTGGCGAAATAGATCCATCAGATAGAGATTCCTTATTTGAAGATGCTGCTCGTTTAGTGGTCCTTACCCAGCAAGGATCTACTTCGATGATTCAAAGAAAATTGAAATTGGGATACAATAGAGCAGGTCGTATTGTAGACCAATTAGAAGCGGCTGGGATACTAGGACCCTTCGAGGGTTCCAAGGCCAGACAAGTTTTAATTCCAGATGAAATGGCTTTGGAACAGAAATTGAATGGAGATGCGTAAATTCGCCGGTATGAAACTATTCGCTTTACTGATTGTACCCTTTTTAGCGCAAGCACAAACGCACACGGATGCGAAAGCTTTGCTCAATGATGTTTATGAGCATACGCTAGCGCTCGAAACACAGCATATATCCTTCACCAATACTATTGGAGCGCCTAGTAACGGCGGCATGAAGGAGCGCAGCTCTAAGGGTGAACTGTTTGCCTTAGGGGAGCAAGTACGCGTAAAGACTGATGCCTTTGAATTTCTCTCTGACGGCTCAAAAGCGTATCTAATCTATCCTGAAGACGAGGAAATAGAAACTACCGCTTCAGATGAAGAAACGTCACTAAGCCCCGCGGATATTTTAAAAAACTATCAAAGCGGGTACAGTTATAAAATGGCTGGTAAAGCACAAGAGAACGGAAAATCTATACAATATGTTGCGCTTCGACCCGTTGCTAGTGAAGAAGTGAAAGAAATAATAATCGGTATTGACGTTAAAAAGTTACTGCTCGAAAACTACACACAATATGGCACAAACGGCGTAAAAACTGTTTTTAGTGTAGATTCTTACGAGACAAACGTTCCCTTAAATGAGGAGATGTTTAACATTAATGCAAAGGAATTTGAAGGGTTTTATCGACTCTAAACTCGAATGAAAAAACTAGACCTCTACGTCTTAAAAAGTTTTATCAGACCATTGATACCGACCTTAGGTATCATGGTCTTTTTCTTTTTAATGCAAATGGTCTGGAAATATGTAGACGATCTCGCGGGCAAGGGTATCGAATGGTACGTACTGTTAGAATTACTTTTTTATTGGGCTGCAAGCGTCGTCCCCTTTGCCCTGCCGGTAAGCGTCTTGTTCGCCGCTCTATTGACTTTTGGCAATTTTGGCGAACACTATGAACTAGCTGCGATGAAAGGATCGGGTATTTCCCTGTTCCGAGGCATTCGTTCACTTATTGTCCTCAATATTGCTATCGCTTTTGGTGCGTTCTACTTCTACAATAACATCATACCCGTGGCCAATTTAAAGGGCCAAAGTCTTTTAATCAACATTTCCAAAAGCAAGCCCGCGTTTCATATTACTCCTGGTATTTTTTATAATGGTTTTCAAGGCTATAGCATAAAAATCGGCAATAAAGAAGGTGAAGGCGAGCAACTACTTAGCGACATCTACATCTACGACCACAAGGAAGCGAAAAAAGGAAATTTAAAAGTGCTTGTCGCATCCACGGGAATCATGCGTCCAGTGGCCAATGACCAATACTTAGAGATTGAACTGCATAACGGAGCTACCTATGAAGATATCGATCGGAAATTCGTGGAGGAACGTCAGAAAATGCCTTGGGCTCAGAGCGAATTTGACACGGCCTACCTTCGCTTTCCACTGACTAATTTCAGCAATGCAGATCTTTATAAAACGCGTCGAAAAGATTACATGATGATGAATACCCAGCAGTTAAAGGAAACTGCAGATACGCTTGCTTTACAAATCATAGAACGACAAGAAAACTTCACAAAGAATTTAAAAGGCAAATACAAATTCGATTACATAGATGTTGCGAGCGGTAATTCCGTTGCTATTACTAAAGAGAATGTCATGAGCAATTTGCTCAGTGGTATGAGAATTCGAGCCTCACAAAATGCGATTCGACTTGCGCGAAGCAATCTTGATTACTTGAAGCAAATGGATCGTGAAATGAATTGGCGCAAAGAAACTAGAATGCGTCACTTTCTAGAGTATTACAAGAAATTTGCGCTTGGCGCCAGTGTATTGATTATGTTTTTTATTGGTGCTCCACTGGGTAGTATCATTCGTAAAGGCGGCATAGGCCTACCATTGGTCATCTCTACCGTGGCATTCTTGATTTTCCACATTTTGAATACCACTTTTGAAAAGATGGGACGTGAATTATTATTAGATCCGGCGCTTGCTATTTGGCTTCCGTCTCTAATACTTGCACCTATCGCACTTTGGCTAACGAAGAGTGCATCAAGCGATACGGCACTTGTTTCTGGTGAGTGGTTCAGTAAAATCCTTGCCCGAATAAATTCTAAAAAATCCTAGTGAAGCGACTTCTCATTCTCTCTAATAAACTGCCCTACCCAGCCAATGACGGGAGTTCAATTGCGATGGCTAGGCTCTTAGAAGACTTATTGGCGCTAAATACTTTCGCAATCACTTATGGTGCCTTAAATACGCAAAAACACCATAAGGACATTAATGACTTTCCAAAAAGAGTATCAAAGGCCATTACCTTGAAAACATTTGAGGTAAACACCTCTCCTTCTGTGCATTCCGCTCTGAATAATTTACTGTTCTCTCGAGCCCCCTATCATTCGGTACGTTTTTTCGTGAAACCTATGATTGATTGGCTCGGTACCTTTGAGAATGGTTATTTTGACTTTGTCATTATTGAAGGCGCCTTTATGGGTGATTATTTAAAGGACCTGCGAAGAATTGGACAACATTGTACATTGCGTGCGCACAATTTAGAGCACCTCATTTGGAAACGCACTAGCCAGGCTGTTTCTAATCCACTAAAGAAATGGTATTTGACGCTTCAAAGTAACCGTTTGAAACGTTTTGAAGAAGCACTTACCAAAAGCGTTGATTCAATATGGAGTATTAGTGAAGAAGATAATTTTTGGTTCAAGGCAATAAACCCCGCTTCCACGACCATTTCGGTATCCATTGCACAACAAGAGGTTATGACCAATTTAACCCACTTATCGTGTTTCCATCTTGGAGCATTAGATTGGGAGCCCAATCTACAGGGATTGGAGTGGTTCACTTCTCAAGTTTGGCCGAGGGTACTGCGTGAAATTCCAAATGCCACCTTCCATGTAGCGGGCAATAATCCACCCAAACACATGCAATCGGACCAAAAAAAGAACATCACAGTGCACGGAAGAGTGCCGGATGCTCAGGAATTTGCGAAATCTCATGGTATTGCAGTCGTTCCGCTCCTAGCAGGCTCCGGTGTGCGTATCAAAATTATCATGAATGCTTCTTGGGGAGTCCCCATGGTAAGCACGCGTGTAGGAGCTGAAGGGCTTTTTGATGCCACTGCTCAAGGTGTCGTGCTCGCTGACAGCGCTGAAGAATTTTCGCAGGCTTTGATAGCACTGCTTCAAAATCCCGAGAAATCTCTTGCCCTGGGTCACACAGCTAACCAACATATACTTAGTAACTTTGGCCCCAAATCCATTCAGGAAAAAATAGCTCAGGCATGGTCAGTTTAACAATGGCAATCTCACTCTCGGCATTGTGCTTGATTGCATTGACGTATGCCGTTTATCCTTTATGGCAATTGGCTTTTCCTGGAAAAGCCAATGATTTTTCAGGAGAGTACACCCCCCCGACGGTTAGTATCGTATTTGCTGCATACAACGAATCCTCCATTATTGAGGATAAGATCCGTAGTCTCTACCACACGAACTACCCGTTTGACCTTTTGTCGGTTTGGGTAGGCAGCGATATGAGTGATGACGGCACAGATGCTATTATTCGCTCGCTTCAAAAAGAATTTCCAAATCTCAATCTGAATGTTAATGAAGTGCGCTCTGGGAAGTCTGCAACCATCAATAGATTAGTAGCACTAAGTAGTGCTGAGGTAATCATAGCTACGGACGCAAACATTCTTTTTAAAGCGACTACAATAGAAGAGTTGGTAAGGCCTATCGCTCAAGAAAAGGCAACCGCAGTTGCGGGTACACTTAAATATGAAGACAAAGGGGTTGCTAGCAGCACGGCTTCGAATGAAAAGGCCTATCTGTCTCTTGAGAATGCAATTCGCCGCGCCGAAAGCAGAAAACACGGTATTTGTTTGGGTATGGAAGGTGGATTGTACAGCATGAAGAAAGCATTTTGGCAACCCATACCCCCAAACACATTTATGGAAGATTTCTTCCAAACAGTCCAGCTTATTTCTCGAGATCAAAAAGTGCTTTTCAACGAATCCGCTGTTGGATTAGAGGATGTAAGCACCTCATTACAAGAGGAGTACAAACGTAAGATTAGAATTAGTATAGGAAATTGGCAAAACCTAGTCCGATTTTATCCACTCATTTTTAAACATCCCTACCCGTTCGGAGGACTATTTATAATGCACAAAGTACTGCGTTGGGTGACACCGCATCTTTATCTCATCGCTTTAGCTGCAGGGCTGTTTACACCGAATTGGCTCTTTTTTACCGCGATGCTTGTTGGCCTTCCCATTTCACAGCTAATCCTTTTGGCGTTGGGTTGGGCCACTCCTTTAGCGTATTTTTACGCAATGAATGCCGCACTCTTTGTAGGCTTTATTAAATATATCAAAGGAGTGAAATCGAGCGTTTGGCAACCCACTAAGAGAAATCAACATGAGGCTTAATACCATAGAAGAAGCATTAGAAGATATTGCCCAAGGCAAAGTAGTTATCGTTGTTGATGATGAAGACCGCGAAAACGAGGGCGATTTCGTTGCGGCTGCAGAGTTGGTTTCACCTGAAATGATCAATTTCATGGCAACCGAAGGCCGTGGCTTGATATGTACGCCAATCCTGCGTAAACGTGCAGAGGAATTGGACTTGCCTCCTATGGTAAGCAATAATACAGATCCAAACAATACCGCTTTTACTGTGAGTATCGACCGTGTCGGAGCGGGTTGCACAACGGGTATCAGCGCATACGATCGCTATATGACAGTGAAGGCGTTGGTTGACCCAGTAATAAAGCCTGAACAATTGGCACGACCGGGCCATATTTTTCCTTTAATCGCGAAAGACGGCGGTGTCCTTCGTCGCGTAGGTCACACCGAAGCTGCAGTTGACTTAGCGCGTCTCGCTGGTCTTGCGCCAGCGGGTGTGATTGTGGAGATCATGAATGAAGACGGTACTATGGCGCGTTTGCCGCAACTCATAGAAATTGCCGCAAAGCATGATTTAAAAATCATCACTATTGAGGATCTAGTCGCTTATCGAATGGCGAAGGAGAGCTTGATAGAATTGGAAGAAAAGGTGCAGATCACCACGCCGCACGGTGAATTCACGCTGCATGCGTTCGAACAAAAAACGAATCATCAAGTACATTTAGCACTCACCATGGGCGAATGGGAACTAGATGAAACAGTACCGGTGAGAATTCACAGCGCAGGTGTAGCTAACGACATTTTCCATCTGCTCACCAGTAACGAAAGTTCACGCTTAGAAAAAGCCTTAAAAAGTATCGCCACTTCCGGGCACGGTGCCATTATTTACATGAATCAAGAGCCGAACGGTGACAGATTATTAAGTCGTATTCAATCGTTCAAGAAAGATCAAGACCACACAACGCCCAGTTTTACTAAGGATACACGCGACTTTGGAATAGGTGCACAAATCATTCACTATCTTGGTATTAGAAAGGTAGATCTGCTCACCAATAACCCCATTAAACGGGTGGGCGTAAGTGGTTACGGTATTGAAATTGTAAAAAATTCCAAACTGGAATGAGCAACACCAGCGGCATAACACTAGCGGTTCGTTTTTACCGCAAACAAAACCACATTCCTAAATTAGGGTGGATGCTTGCTGTTACGGGTATTAGTGGAATTTTAGAAACACTACCAATACTACTGTCCTTGCCGCTCATTCGAACCTTGTTTTTAAATACGGAAGATGTTGCATTGGGTGTGGTACACGTTAAGCTCACTCATTACGTAGCAGGTCTGTTGTTACTTTTAGTCGTCCGTTTAATTATTGGCGTTTACAGCCAATATTTAAATGCCGCAGCACGCATAGCACTACTCGCCGATTTCCGAACCAATACCCCCTTGGCGGCGAGAAATGAACAAAAATCGGCCTTCGGCAAAAGCGTTCAAAGTATCAACTTTTTACTAGTGGGCTGGTCACAGATTCTTCCAGGAATTCTTTTTATGACCGCGGGTATTTTCTTATTTCCTGCGTTTGGAGGTATTATAGCGGGTATTGCTTTGCTCTGGATCATACCTCTGCGCACGTTAAAAAGAAGACAAGACCGCGCGCACGAAACGGTTAGTACGCTGCAATCTTCTTTAGATGAGGATGCTTCTAACACAGAACACTGGCGTGATGCTCGTTTTAAAGCGGCCAAACTGGATAGCTACAATAAAAATTTGAGAGAATTCATCATCATCAGCACCTTGATTTTAGCGCTCGTACTTTCCCACACCATGGATTTATCTTTTGCAGGTAATTCTCTACTGGTGATTCTAATGCTTTTACGAGGAATGCAACAATTGTTTACCGGATATATTATGGCGCAGCAAGTAGCGGCATTGAAGGGATTTTTAAAAGACATTCTCTTGAGATAAGTTTAATGCCCAGTCAAGAATTAACTAATTTTATCACAGAAATAAATCAAATCATGAAAAAGCTCTTACTTTCAGCAATCGCAGCTGGAATGGCCTTAAGTAGCTGTCAGTCAGACGTTGTTGATCCAACGAACATAGACATTACAGCGGATCCCATTATTGCATTACCTCTTGGAGAGATTGGTCTAACCATGGACCATTTGCTCATTCCTGACAGTTCATTAATTTTCGATGACAATACAGTGTACAAAGTCATTGTAGCCCAGGATAGTGTATTCGGTATTGATGTGAATGATTTAATCAGTATTCCGGCACAATCTCCATCGAGCAGCAGTATTTCAATGGGAACGGTTGCCGTGAGTAACGTTTCTTTGACTCAAGACATAGCACTGGGCGCTATAGCTTCAGATGCTGGTTTAACAGCCATTTCATCCGCTCACGGGAGCAATGCACCTTTTCCCCAATTGAACGAATCCAACGTGGGTACGTATGGCGGAAGTGGCTTCGGTACATTTACCAGTGCGTCATTTTCAAACGGATCACTCACATTGGGGCTAACAAATGATTGGCCTGTCCCTGTTAGTATGGGCATAGACTTGGTCAATGCATCCACCGGTGCAACTATATTGACCTACGCCATGAATAACGTTGCTGCAAATGGAGGAACGGGTAGTGATACCGAATCGTTGGTGAACATCACGTTGCCAAACAGCATCGGTTTCAAAATCACTTCATTGACATCACCAGGATCAGGGACAAATTTGGTTGCAATTGATACCACAGATAATTTAGAATTAGCGATTTCATCGGCAAATTTGGAAGTCTATAATGCCATTACACAGATCAGTACGCAAGATATTAGCTCTGATACTCAATATGTAGATTTGAGTACCGGTGGTTCAGAGGAGTTGAGAGAATTAATGTTCAGTACGGCGAGCTTCGACTATGAATTTGTTTCGACGTTAGCTGAAAACTTAGAGTTGAATTTGAACTTCCCTGGCTCGGACCAAAACGGTGTTGAAGTCGATACTACCATTACCATTGCAGCAGGTGCTACGACCACGGGATCTATTAATTTAAACGGGACCATCCTAGATTTAACACAAGATCCTAGCCAGAATCACAGTCGCCTACCCATTGCTGTTGCAGCAACTCTTGTAGGATCTGGTAATATGGTAAATATCGATAGTTCTGATGCTTTAGACATGACCTTCGAAATGACCAACCTACAATTTGGTCACATTAAAGGTTTCTTTGGAACGCAACAAATCACTATTGATCCAGGAGCTGTGGATTTAGCTATAGATTTCTTGGAAAACTTCGATGGTGAAATTTCTTTCGCCGAACCAAGCATCGCTATGGCCATTACCAATTCCATTGGTCTACCCATTCAACTGGTTTTGGACTTCAACAGTTTTAAGGACGGTACGGCTTATGGCTTGAATGGGCCAAACTACGTATTACCCTACCCTACAACTTTAGGAAATACGGCAACAGGAACCTTAACGTTCGATAATACTAATTCAAGTATTGTCGACGTATTTACATTGCCTAAAGACTCCATTACCTATGGGGGATCCGTCAACGTTAATCATGACACAGCAACGTTTGGTACAGAAAACTTTGTCACGAATACAAGCAGTATTTCTGGAGATTTGTTAATGGAGATGCCCTTTTATTTTACGGCAACTGGCTTAGGCTTCTACGATACACTCGCTACCGATCAAAATAATTTGGATGCACTACCTGCAGGGACCACTTTGGAATCTGCAAAACTACTTTTGCAGACCACCACTACGCTTCCATTAGATGCATCGCTAAATCTGACATTCTATGATGCCAACTGGAATACCATCTTAGTTAAAGATTTTGGCCTCATGGAAAGTGGAATACCAGATGCGAACGGCATTATAGTCGCACCAAATGTTTTAGATACAGAACTGGAACTCGATGCAAGTGAAGCAACTGCAGTGCTCGAGGCTGTTCATATTACTGCTGAAGCCACTATGGACACCTACAATGTAGGCACCGATCCAGTGAAACTCAGAACAGATGCTACCCTAAATTTAAATTTAGGTGTGCAGTTCAAAGTAAACATTACCTTATAATTTGATAGTTATCATGAAAAAGACATTAACACTATTCTTTGCTTTGGTTACTATTTTTGGTAACGCACAAGACTTTACAACATTTGGCTTAGCGGCTAACCCAGGTAATCTTCTTCAAAACCCTGGAGCTGACCCGATGACTAGATTCCACCTGCAATATTTTGGGCTTCAGAATGAACTTAATATGAGTGAAACTGCGGGTAATCTTCTTGCAACAACAGATATTTTGCAGAATATCCACGACCTATCTTCTGATGAATTTACCTTAGAAAATGAGACTCAAGTTGATGCCTTACAGATAGGTTTAAAATTGGGAAACAACTTCATTTTTGCAGGAAACTCAACAGCCATTGGGGTTGGATTTACCATTGATAACGACATTGCAAGTTTCGTTAAAAATGGAATGGCTGACTCCAACGGAGACTTAAACCTAAACTATTCAGGTAATTTCGATGCCTTAGGTTTACGCTTCCAAATGACGAACTCCACTTATTTCGGATTACAGCGGACCCTCATCGAAGAGAAGCTGCGCGTTGGTTTTACCTACCATTTAAATAACTACATCGCAGGCGCTCAGCTCTCTACCAATGCTTTTAGCATTTCCAGCACAGCAAACACAACGACAGGAATGAATGCTCTTAATCTAGATTATGATTTTGCTTTAGCTACTACAGGAGTCTTCAACGCTGGTACCTCACTTGATAGCTTAAGTCAATTATCAACCGACGCTATCGTACCTCTATCCTTAGCAAAGAATGGAGATATCGCTGGATTAGTGAACTATGCTACAACTGGAAGCCAGTCTAATGGAACTGTTGGTTTCGGCGTAACGTACAGCCCTATAAAGCAGTTGGATATACAATTTTCAATGAGTGGATTGGGAGCAAGCGACGTAAACTTTAATAGTACTATTGGTAAAAGTCTTTCAGGCAATGCCACTATTGATGGATTCTCGTACGCGAGTGCAGCGGGTGATACACTGGCCAGCGCTGTATCTAATGTGATCTCAGATTATACCGAAAGTATTCAAGATGGCATAAGCACTGATCTTTTAGATGCTACACAATCCCTCTCGTTTAGAACGCCCCAGGTAACCAATGTGGCCTTGAAATACAATTTCACGAAATACAGCTACCTCGGTGCTCACTATGTTGATCGTAAGAATTCTTGGAACGACTACACGTACTTAGGCTTCAACACGATGCTTTGGCTAGGTCGTAACGTTCAACTCAAAGGCGGTTACTACATGGCGATGGATGAATTTCATAAAGACCGTATCAATGCTGCTGTACAGTTTAGATTAACTCCAGTGGTACAATTCTACATTGGCTCGACTACCGTGGGTGATG
>JGI20158J14315_10000374_pt1 | contig 33221 bp, 28 predicted proteins | sample COG_08_FD_14315 | JGI IMG/M metagenome (IMG submission 14315)
CTTTCAACCAAGAACGATAGGTATCAAAGAGCCTCGTCTGGGAGACAAAACCGCAATAGCTATTCCCCTCCAGGACAGGCAGGAATGATGCCTCTGTCCTCTCAAATGCCTTCATCACATCATCCATTTTTGCCTCGGACTGAATGGTGGCCAAAGGCAGAACCATCAAGTCGTGCACTTTAATGGAGTCGTAAACCTCCGTATCGAACATCACCTCCCGAACATCCTGCAAATCGACCACGCCCAGCAAATTTCGGTGACGGTCCAAAACAGGAAATAAATTGCGCGAACTGCGCTCGATGATAGGAATAAATTGTCCTAAGGTCCAATGGGGATTGAGAATTTCGTAGTCGGATTCTATTTGGTCTTGCAGCCGCATTAAGGTCAACACCGATTGGTCTTTATCGTGGGTGAGTAATTCACCGCGCTCGGCCAATTCTCGGGTGTACACGCTGTGCCGCATCCACCATTTCGACAGTTGAAAACTGATGCCGGCTGTCAGCATAACGGGAACGAAAAGGGCATAGCCTCCGCTCACCTCGGCTGCGAGCAAAATCGCCGTCAGCGGGGCGTGCAGCACCCCGGCCAACAACCCTGCCAATCCCGCAAGTACCGCATTGCCTATTGGTAAGCTCCAAGTCGGTCCAATCCAACCGGCAACCAAGGCAAATTGGTAGCCTAGCAGAGCGCCGCAAAAGATGGCTGGCGCAAAGACCCCCGCGACCCCGCCTGCCCCGAGCGTCACGCCGGTTACGATGGGCTTAAGGACCCAAGCAAGCATCAAAAATGCAATGAGCACCCAACCTTCAGGATCCATGTTGCGCATGGTCATATCGGACGCCAAAATTTTGGAGTGGCCCCCAAACAAGGCATTGACCACCTCATATCCCTCTCCGTAAAGTGATGGGAACAACAACAAAGCGAGACCTATCAAAATGCCGCCAATCCAAATGCGTAGCCGCCTCGAAGGCAGCCAAGCAATGGCATGACTTGCACCCAAGTAGAGCTTAGAAAAGAGCACCGAACCCACGCCACAAACCACACCCAAAAGCATGTACAATGGCAGATTCGCCATGCGAAATGAATTCAATACAGGCGTATTTAAGATGTTTTCATCTCCCATTAAAACGGTCGCGGTAATCAGGGACGTCAAAGAAGCGAGAAGCAGCGGAACAAGACTCGACGCAGTGAGGTCGAGCATAATAACCTCTACCGCAAAAATAATCGCCGCCACCGGCGCCTTGAACAAGGCCGCAAGCGAAGCCGAAGCCGCACAACCGATGAGCAACATGCGCCGATTGAACGTGCGCTTGGTTTGCCGACCAATCTCCGACCCAACCGCAGCGGCAGATTGCAACGAAGGCCCCTCTAATCCCCCCGATCCTCCCAGCCCCACTGAAAGTGAACTCGTAATCAAGGGCGCAAACATCCAAGTGCGCTTGATCCTTCCATGTCGTTGCGACAGCGCCTGCAAAATGCTCGGCACACCCGGACCCGGATGATCACCTCCCAACCAATTTTTTACCACCCAATGCGTTGCGAGCAGCCCCAGAATAGGTCCAATGGCCAGCCACCACGACCAGGACAGCCAATCTGCCAAGCCCGACATTCCCTGGTGCAATCCGCCGACCACTCGCTTGAGCAAAACAGCCATTAATCCCGCAGCAAAACCAGTCAATACAGCCCAACCGAGCAAGGCCCGTTCAGATCCTTTCAAATCTCTCAATGCGCCGTTCAGGCGCTCCTTCCAAAAGCGGGCAAGCATGGCACGAATTTCGTTCGAATCATCGGTAAAGAGTTACCTTTGACAAGAAATTGATTAACACCATTATGTCGCAACATCGCATCTTAGTTCCCATGGATTTCACTCCTGTGAGTGACATCGCTTTTGAACACGCCATCACCGTAGGCAAGGCTTTTTCCAGCGAAATATTGCTTTTGCACATCATCAATTCAAAAAAAGAGATGACCGATGCGCGTCTGCGCATGGAAGCGTGGCAGAACAAAGCAGCCGAAGAATATCCTCATCAAGTGAGAACAGCGGTTCGCATTGGGTCGATTTTTGAAGACATCGATGATGTTGCAGTCGAGCAAGACGCCAATTTGGTCATCATGGGTACGCACGGAATCCGGGGCATGCAATTTTTGACTGGAGGGCGCGCGTTGCGCATTGTGACGAATTGCTCAACTCCTTTTATCATCACCCAAGAGCGAGGCATTAAACCGTCTGGATACGATGACATTGTCGTGCCCTTGGATTTGCACCAGGACACGAAGCAAAAGCTGTCCACCGTTGCTGAAATGGCAAAATACTTCAAGGGACGGGTCCACATCATCAGCCCTGCTGAAAAAGACGAATTTCTCAAGAACCAGTTGATCCGAAACATTGAGTTCGCGAAAGAATACTTCTCTGAACGTGGCATCGATTACACCGTCAAAATTTCCGAGCACAGCTCGAGTGCATTCGTCAAAGACGTCGTTCGGTTCGCTGCGGCCATCGAATCGGATTTGATCAGCATCATGAACCTCCATGAAAAGAGCCTCATGGGCATCTTGGGACAGAGCTACGAGCAACAAATCATCACCAACGAGGCGCAAATCCCCGTACTCATCATCAATCCGATTGAGACCCGCGTTGTTCGAGGATCGGTCTTCACGCACTAACTCTTGCTCGATCAACGAAGCAAGCTGTCACACCCTTACCGCAACGACGAGTACATCGTCAACTTGGTCCTCATCGCCCTTCCAATCCAGAAAAGCGTCCGATAAGGCTCGCTCCATTTCAGGCATCGCCAGGGTAGAGAGGTGAAGCAGTAATTCCCGGAATCGCTTCCGCATAAATTTCTTTCCCTTTGGTCCTCCGAATTGATCTGCAAAGCCATCTGTCGCCACATAGATGACATCGCCAGCAATCAAGGGAAGGGTGTGCATCTGGAATTGACGCGTCCCGGGTTCAAAGGACGCAATCGCCATTTTATCAGGCTTTAATTCTTGCAGCATCCCCTTGCGGACGAGGTACAACGGGCAGTTCGCTCCACTGTATTCCATTTCCATCCGCTCCATATCGATGCTCACCATGGCCAAATCCATCCCGTCGTTGACTGCGGTCTCGTCGTTTTGCTCTGACTTAAATCCTTGTGGTCGCAGCAAATCGCACGCTGCACGATTCAATTGCTCGAGAACGCGATCGGGCTGAGTGTAAACCTTGGTGATTCGTTCCAATGCATGGTGCCCAATCAAACTCATGAAGGCCCCTGGAACGCCATGCCCCGTGCAATCGATTGCCGAGAACATCCGAATCCTTCCAACTGAATGAAAGAAATAAAAATCACCTGACACCCCATCTCTGGGTTGGTAAAAGACCGCGGATTCATCAAACACTTTTGCTCGGTCAGTCGCCGATGGAAGGATGGCTTGTTGGATGCGCTCTGCATAATTAATGCTGTCCTTCAAGTCACCGTAAAGCGACTCCACTTTGGCCTTTTGCTCTTGCACTTCCGCGGTTCTCATGCGGACCTTCTCTTCCAATTCACGTTCATTGTTTGCGAGGTCATCCCGCATCTTGAGAATGGCATGGCCCAAGGCATCATCCTCGCTCAGCGGAGCATAGTCAGCCTCGAATTGACCTCGTCCCACTTGCAGGCTGAACTCCCTGGTTCGGTTAATCCCGTCCGCCAATCGATTCACGGCCACGGCCATTTCGCCAATTTCATCGGCAGTAGCTTCGATGGCTTGGTCCAATGGAGCCCCTCGCCCCAAATACAGCAACGCTCGCTTCAATTCGAGCACGGGCTTTACGATCGAGCGTGTCACCCCCCAAGCGATTGCAAATCCAAGGACCAATATGCCCAAGGCTACATTTCCTGCATACCATTTTAATTGATCGCTCAAGGCATCCATTTGCGTTGTGGAAGCCGACAGGGCGTCAGTCTGCGCCTTAGACATGCGGTCCATTCTGTTGCGAATCGACCCTGTGAAGAGGGGGATGCTCGATCCGTCCAAGGCATGGTATTCGGCATCCATCATCGCGATGGGGTCGTCGTAGGACTGAAAAGTGGGCAAAAGACGCATCACCTCATGGTAGACCAGAAACAAATGTTCAATTTCAGTAGACAACGAGTCAAACTGCTGCTGCAATGCGAGATCGTTCCATTTCGTCACCAAAGGACGCATCCCTTGAATCTGTTCGGGGATCTCCGTTTCCATAAGTTTCGCCAGGTCCTGCTTTTCCGGATCACGAGGTCCAGATTGGACCGAAAGCCAATGCCTTATCAGAATACGCGATTCTCCAATCGATCGATCCAACTCTTCCAAACCCTGGATGCTGGGAGTTAGCACCCCTTCAATATGTTGACTGAGCCGCTGGCTTTCTCCCAAGGTACTCCGGGTAAGTAAAAACAGGGCGCCAACCGCCAACCCAAAGATTCCGAAGCCCATGGATATGCGCCACCCAATACCCCATTGGAACGTTTTTGGTACTCCCTTGCGAATCATGTGGGCAATTTAACGCCTGAACACCAGCTTTTCTCGAACAACTATCGATTCCGGAGTTGCTGCTCAATTTTTACACGATACGCCTCCGATGCTTCTGGTTGAGATAGCGCATAGTGAATCGTCATCAATCCCTTTAAGGTTTCCAATCGCGTAGGACGCTGATTATGTGCTTTCCTCATCGGGATGAGGGCCCTCTCAAACAGCTCCACACAGGCATCTTGGATTTCCAGCAATTCGAACATGGACGTCGTATGATTGATTCGTTTCAATTGACGAACACCGTGATTGTAGAGCGCAATCGAGAAGTTGTATTGACTTGCGTAGCTATCAGGATCATGGGTCAAGGATTCTTGATAATGCGAAGTAGCTCCTTCGAAAAGCGCGCGCTCTTCAGGCAAATCAGCGAACCGTTCTGTTTCCAGGAGCTGGGCATATGCTTGGCCGAGGTAGCGATGTAAGTCAGCACGNTGGGGAGATAGATCTTGGCCNGGATTCAAAGAAGATTGAATGGCCTCATACCGCCCCATCAACTCCAAAATAATCGGTTCAGCAGTCGGCGTGAACCCTTCCACCCATTGAATAGCGTCCCGAAAATAGCTGCGTGATAAGAAGTCCAATGCCCTTCGCGCTGTCTCACGCTCCTCCGAGCTGAGGTTTGGCATACTCAGTGCCCGCTGAAAACTCTGGACAGATTCTGCTCGAAAAACGGCTTCGTCACCCGTCGCTCCCGAAGCTTTATGGAGCTCCTTTTGAACAAATCCCAGCACATACCAGGCGTGTGCATCCGTCTGATACAGTTCTTGTTGCATCGATGGCTTCAGTGCCGCATAAGCTTCATCCCACGAACCGGATTCAGCAAAGCGAGATGCTATTTCCAAAGGTGACTGCGCAGATAATCCAGTTGACAGTGCAACTGCCAACCAAGCCAGTACCGATGTGTTCATTAGATGTGAAAGGGTGCGCATCATGGTGAATTTTTTACGGCCCAAGACATGATCTTATTTCCAATGAGCACGCCTTTTTCACGCGCTTGTTGCGCGTTGATTTCATATCGAATTCGATTCCCGATCACCACGAAATTGATCAATGCTCCGCTCGCAAGTGCATCTTCTGAATCCGCCACCAGCAACACGGGCTTATCCCTCAGAATTTCCGCAACACGAAGCAACTCTCCTGCGCCTGGCTCACAATAAACAACCTGTCCCACAGGACGCTGCAAGAATGCATCAATCCCTTCGTAGGCATCAATCTTGAGGGGCAGTGCTCCGATCATTTTCAGAGCATATTTATCGACCAATTCTTCATGAAGCCGGGGGTTCCCAATGACCGCAATGTGAAAATCGGCCGCAACCGGATCTGCTGGCCATTCATTGGAAGCCGCGAAATGGAATAAAAAATTCGCTTTCATAATCGCCCGGGTGTCAGTTTCATCCACCCCAAGTTCTGCTTGCGCCATGACCCCAGATGAAACAAGGGTCAGTAAGAAAAGTCCAGCGAGGTTCGCTGCCCTCGTTTTGATAAAACGAAGCGCCAACAAAAGGCGTATGGGGCGAACTGCGATCATGGAATTTTAGGCGTGGGTCGCTTCCAAGTTCATAATGTCTCGGTCAAACAAGTACAGCGCCCCTTTATCCCCTCCAGCGAGTGCCAACTTATCCAGAATCTTTCGGGCCATGGCTTCCTCCTCAATTTGTTCGGCCACGTACCATTGCATGAAGTTGTGCGTCGTATAATCTTTGAGTTTCAGGCATTGATCTACAACGTCATTGATGCTCGCAGTCACGCGTGTTTCATGCTCGAGTATCAATTGAAAAACGTGACCAATCCCATCAAAGGTCTGCGCAGAAGCATTCAAATCTGGGACACAAGCGACTCCTCCGCGCTCGTTGACAAACCGCATCAGTTTGAGCATGTGCTGACGCTCTTCTTCTGCATGCGTGTAGAGGAAAGATGCGGTTCCATCAAAACCATTGGTTTCGGCCCAAACAGCCATCGCGAGGTACGCATGACTGCTTTGACCTTCCAATGTAATCTGTTCGTTAAGTGCCTGTTGAATCTGTTGGTGCAACATGGGAGCGAATTTAGTCGAAGGTAAGCAACCGCTTTGACGAAAGGAAGTGTTTTCATTTTGTTCGCAGCGGGGACATCAACCACCTCCACCACCAAGGCTCAGATTCACCTTTCGCATGATCCAAGGCCTCATTCACCTGGGATGCGCGATTCACGATCGTCGATAGCCGGACATGAAAGTCGCCAAGTCCTGACTGCATCAACTCAGCTTTGTGCTCTTTGTTCCATTCTGCCAGCTCCATAAGGGGCTGCAGTTCACGCTCCTTCCGTTGCTGTAGTAATGGCCACCATCATCGTCCAGGGATCTGCTTCAGCGACATACGTGATTTGGCGAGTGCCTATGCGCTTGATGGGATAAACCAATTTCCAATCCACCAGTTCCTGCAATACCGTGTGCGCTCGACCCCGGCTCATTTTCAAGGCGGCCATGGCCGCATCTGTGGGTTGAGGACTCGACTGCATTAACAGCCACGCATGCACAGAAAGCATGGCCTTAGGAACACCCCAGTGCACCCCGGTTTTTTCCCATTGTCGAATGAACGATGCTTGCGTTTCCGTCAAACTTTCAATTTTCTGTGAAAGTACGGAATCTTTTGGGGTGAACCTCGTCTGGAACTGCCGGAATTTCGCCTTGGAGCGCTTCAACAACCCACCGTGCCATGGTCGGACCAATGGACACACCTCGGGTTCCCCAGCCCGTACAAGCGTAATAATAGGGGTGGTCCTGAGAAACCTGTCCCAAGATGGGGCGACGATCAAAGCAAGACGGCCGCAAGCCTGCTTCGTGATTCAATACCTCTGGCGAATTCCATTCGGCTCGGGCTTGGCTAACCCGTTCGAGCAAGTGCGCAGGCGTTTCGGCCAGACAAGTTGGCTCAGCAACATCCCACCGGTACGTCGAACCCACCCGGTACGTTCCATCCGGGAGTGGCAGCGCCCAACAGACATTGTTGACTGTTTCATCGCCCCAATCCTCCGCAGGTTGAATTCGGAGAACCTCACCGTGATTCCGCCGCAACTCCAAGCCAAAGTGGGCCAAGTCATCCACAGCGCCTACACCTCGGCAATCCAACACCGAATCGAACCCTTCGGGACACCCATCGGCCAAGCTCCATCCCTGACACCGCCAGTCGCCCTGCGAACGCCATCGTTCGCGGCTGGCCTGGGTAAAGGTCGGCACATCCAGCCAACCTGCATCCCGAACTCGGCCCGCTCCAAAGGGAGCCGCGATACTTTTATGCAAATCATCGGGCTTTAATGATTCCAAGAATTCAGATACTTCATGCCCCCCGGCCGCCCGTTCTTTCCATAATGCGGCATAGGCCTCGTCCGGAAAAACCCGAATAATGGGCACGCGATGCCACAATTCGACTCCCAGTTCTCGTTCGATTTGACGAAAGCGTTTTTGCGCCTCTTCTTGCTGAACCTTGGCATTCCATTGGGCTAAAATCCTGCGAAATGAAACGGGATTGAACATCCCCGCAGCCACATCAGAGGCTGCCGGGCTCCCGTCGCTCCATTGCTCAAAAGGCAGACCTCGAAAGTACAATTCCCAGGCAACCAGCGCACCTGCGAGCCCGTCGCCGACGATGAGGGTTCGTCTAGGCGAAGGCATCAATTAACTCAATTCCAAAACCCCCAATTCTCGGCTCACCTGCTCGAATGCATCGATCGCCCGATCCAAGTGGGCCCGGGTGTGAGCCGCGGACAACTGCACGCGAATTCGAGCTTGGTCCTTCGGAACAACCGGATAGAAGAAGCCAATCACATAAATGCCTTCTTCGAGCAAGCGATCGGACATGTCTTGCGAGAGTTTTGCATCGCCGAGCATCACGGGCACAATCGCCGACTCACCGTCTTTGATGGGCAGCCCTATGCGGCGCATTCCCGCCTTGAAGTAGGCTGTATTTTCCTCCAATTGGTCACGGAGAGCGGTGGACTCACTGAGCATTTTAAATACTTCCAATGAAGCCCCCACAATGCTCGGAGCAAGGCTGTTCGAGAATAAATACGGACGAGAGCGCTGCCGCAACATTTCGATGATTTCTTTTCGACCGGTGGTAAAACCGCCCATCGCTCCTCCCACCGCCTTTCCCAATGTGCCGGTAATGATATCGACCCTTCCCAGCGCATCACGCAATTCAATGCTTCCTCGGCCAGTTGCACCAATAAATCCTGTCGCGTGGCATTCATCCACCATCACCAACGCATCATATTGGTCTGCGAGATCGCAGATTTTGTCAATTTGAGCTACATAGCCGTCCATGGAAAAAACCCCGTCCGTGACGATGATTTTGAATCGATGGTTCGCGGCCTCTGCCTTTTGCAGTTGAGCTTCCAAATCGGCCATGTCATTGTTGGCATACCGGTAACGAGCTGCTTTGCATAAACGAACCCCGTCAATGATACTCGCGTGATTCAGCGAATCGGAAATGATGGCATCATCCGGGCCCAACAACGGCTCAAAAACCCCGCCGTTGGCGTCGAAAGCAGCGGCGTACAGGATGGTGTCTTCTGTGTGATGAAACTCCGCAATCTTTGCCTCCAATTCTTTGTGGATGTCTTGGGTGCCACAAATAAAACGGACACTGGACATGCCAAATCCGTGGGTGTCGATCGTGCGTTTGGCCGCTTCGCAAATTCGGGGGTGGCTGCTCAGGCCGAGGTAATTGTTGGCGCAAAAATTCAGCACCTTGGATCCATCCGTTAAGGTGATCTCCACGTCTTGTGCACCCGCGATGATTCGTTCTTTTTTGAACAGGCCAGCCGACTCAATTTGCGTGAGCTCAGCTTCGAGATGGGATTGAATAGAACCGTACATGGCAAAATGATTTAGCGTAATTCGTTGAGCGAAATTAGGTCAAAACCGGTCGACCCAATGGCCCCCTTGATTCAACCCTGCGCCCAACACCAAGGATTCATTTTGATCACCGTGACCGACCGGCACGCCCCAATGAATTGGCTTCTCCTGGGGCCAATGGGTTTGAACCATTTCGGCAATGCTCTGGCCAAAAGGATTATCGATCCCCTGTCCATCGGCTATGGTGTTGTCATGCAAATCCGAAAAATCGCCCATCAAAAGACCGTGCGCCTTATCAAACACCCCTGCCAATCGCATGGCCAAAAGCATCCGGTCGATGTGATACAGGTATTCGTCTAAGTCCTCCAAAACCAGCCAGGCCCCGGTGCAATCCGGAAAATAAGGGGTGCCGAGGAGGCTGTACAAGACGGACAGGTTTCCACCCACCACCGGTTCACGAGCTGCCGGAATTTCTGACGTCAAGGCTTTCCAAAACCGCTCCTTTGAAGACTCAGAGGAACCCGCGAAGGTATTGGCTACGGGAGCATGCAAAGAAGCCACCCCTTGCCCCTGTGCCCAACTGTGCAAAGCCGTCACATCGCTGAATCCAATCAGCCACTTGGGATCTAACTGAAAGGCCGGTGCGTCCAACAAGGGCAATATCCGGCCGCACCCATACCCACCGCGCATCGCCCAAATAGCCCGGACCTCGTCATTTCTGAACCCCGCATTGAGTGTGGATGCACGGTGCGCATCGTCTCCTCCAAATTGACCCGCACGTTGCAGCAACCCTTCTGGAACGATGGGCTTAAATCCTGCAGTCCGAATGAACGCGACCGCCTCTTCAACCTGCGATTCGGTTACAAATCGCGCAGGAGCCGCGAGCAAAATGCCCGCACCGGGCTCAAGCAGTGCGGGAATGCGGTAGGTTTGGTGATTCATCCTCTGCAAGATGGGACGGGATGGGGAAAAAGCCCGAAATTCGCACCACTTTCGAACGAACCATGACTGCACCCTCTTCTTTCCGTCACCCGAAGCGACTCATGATGACCTCCGCATTGCCCTATGCCAATGGCCAGATCCACATCGGCCACGTGGCAGGAGCTTATTTGCCCGGAGACATTCGGGCACGATTTGAGCGGCTGGCCGGATCACAGGTGGTGTGGGTGTGTGGAAGCGATGAACACGGTGCTGCCATCACCTTGCGGGCGAAGAAGGATGGTGTAACTCCGCGCGAGATCGTAGACCAGTACCACCAAGAAATGCAAGATGCTTTCGCGGGGTTGGACATCTCCTTTGACCATTACTCCCGCACTTCGAGCGAAAAACACCACGGTGTGGCACAGGATTTCTTTTTGAAATTGCTCGATCAAGGAAGTTTTGAAGTCAAAACAGAAGCCCAGTTTTACGACTCAGAAGCCGATCAATTCCTAGCAGACCGCTACATCACGGGCACCTGCCCCAAGTGCGAAGCACCGGGTGCTTATGGTGATCAATGCGAGAAATGCGGGACCGCTTTGTCACCGACCGACCTCATCGATCCCCGTTCGACCCTCAGTGGAGCGACGCCTGAATTAAAGGACACCACGCTGTGGTACTTGCCCATGGGGCGCCACGAAGGTTGGCTCAAATCCTACATCGAAACCGGCGAACTTGACGGCGCATTGCACCACGATGCTTCGGCTTGGAAGGCCCACGTAACAGGCCAATGCCGCAGCTGGATTGACAGCGGGTTGCAAAGCCGCGCCATGACACGCGACCTGGATTGGGGTGTTCCGGTGCCCGTGGAAGGCGCCGATGGCAAAGTGCTATACGTCTGGTTGGATGCGCCCATCGGCTACATCACCTCGACCATGGAATGGGCCGAAACATCCGGGCAAAACTGGCGCGACTGGTGGCAATCCGATGATGCCGAATTGATCCACTTCATTGGCAAGGACAACATCGTTTTCCATTGCCTGATTTTTCCCATCCTCCTCAAAGAACACGGCGACTACATTCTACCCACCAATGTGCCAGCCAATGCCTTCATGAACTTGGAAGGCGACAAGATTTCGACGTCCCGCAACTGGGCCGTTTGGGTCAATGACTTTCTCACTGAATTTCCAGGAAAGAGCGATGAGTTGCGTTATGTCCTTGCGAGCATCATGCCTGAGCAGAAAGACAGCGAATTCACCTGGACAGATTACCGCGAGCGGGTCAACAACGAATTGGCGGACGTGCTGGGTAATTTCATCAATCGCGTGCTGGTTTTGACGCGTAAATACTATGACTCCGTGGTGCCAGAAATCGCATCACACGCTCTCACAACCGAAGACCAAGCGGTCCTTTCAACCTTGGAATCCGCACCGATAAAAATTGCCGAATTCATCCGACGAAGCCGATTCCGCGATGCCTTACAAGAAGCCATGGGAGTGGCCCGGCTGGGGAACAAGTACATGACGGAGCAAGAGCCTTGGAAGGTCTTCAAAACCGATGCCGAGCGCACCGCCGTCATCATGAACACCTGCATCCAAGTCGCCGGAAATTGTGCCGTCCTGCTCGAGCCGTTCTTGCCCCAAACCGCCAAAAAGCTACAGACCGCATTTGGCCATTTCCAACGCCGCTTGGGAAGCCGTCCGCCCAGATATAATCGCCGCTGGACAAAAGCTGGGAGAACTCCCCATTTTGTTTGAAAAGGTGGACGAAGAAACCGTTGCAGCGCAAGTGGCCAAACTTGAATCTGCCCGCGCAGCCGCCACAGGGGCACGTGCCGATTGTGAACCCTTAAAAGAGACCATGACCTTCGAAGATTTCCAAAAACTCGACCTGAGGGTGGGCGAAGTAATCGCCTGCGAACGGGTTCCCAAGGCAGACAAGCTTCTGCAATTGACCATTCGCACCGGCCTGGATGAACGCACTGTTCTGAGCGGGATTGCCGAACATTTTGAACCGGAAGACGTTGTCGGTCGACGCGTCACGCTCCTGGCCAATTTGGCACCGCGCAAAATCCGCGGAATCGAAAGCCAAGGCATGGTGCTCATGGCCGAAACCGAAGACGGTACTCTGCGTTTTGTAACGCCCGAAGAAGGAACTGCTGCGGGCGACGTGATTCGCTAAAAACGCAGCCTCTCCGGACCGGATCTCAACTCAAAACATCATTTTGATCGAAGCTGAGACGGTTCGGCCATACGACCAATACCCTTCGAGCTTTCCGTTTTCGACCGTGCCTTGAATCTTTTCTCCCGTTTGCGGGTCTGTCATGAACGTCTCAAATCCGTCGCTGATGTAGATGTTATCCAAGGCATTTTGAACGTTTAAGCTCGCCCGCCAAGTCAGTCCGGCCGCGTCAAAACGGTAGCTACCACGAAGATCCAAATAGCCAAAAGCAGGCAACATCACCGGTTGCAATCCTTGTCGATCCGGATTCGTTCGGTCTGTGTCCACTTGGAAGCGGGCATACAAATTCCAGTTATATACATAGTTTGCTCCCAGTCTGAAGCGCTTGGTTACATCCAAGTTCGTCAGCACACCCACTTGAGATTGCGGGGCATCACTGACTTTCAATCCAGCCGAGTAAATGAAAAGAGACTCGAGCACTTCACCGCCCTCTTCCGAAGTGATTTCTGCGTTGACATCGTTGTCCCATCGCCAGTTTCCAAATGACGCCATGCCGCCAATTTCGACCCGCGAAATCGGGCGAGCACGCCATTCGATTTCGATGCCTTCATGGGTTTGTATGAGCCCGGTAATAAACGCTCTGTATTCTGTGCCATCGGGGCGCAGCAGCGGACTGCTCATGATGCTCTTGTCCCTCCATTGCGTATGATACGCATTGACATCAAAGGAAACCCCCTTCCAACGGAAGCGATAGCCAGCCTCCAGCGCAGCCACCTTCTCATTGGTCAACCGGTCGTTGCTGAGAATGTTGGAATAATTCGTGAAAACATAGCGAATGAACGGGGCACGCGAATAGTAGCCGCCATTGAGGTAGAAGTGACTGGTTTCCCCTAGCCGCACACTTCCGCCGGCCTTTAAATTAAATCCGGTGCTTCCTGCCTTTTGCGATTTAACGCCGTAGACAAATTCTTCGGTGGTCTCCAATTGGCCCGTCTCCTCATTCACCTGTGTGACTTCCTGCACTCCTGTCTCGTCATACCGAAAGTACTTGTACGGATCAATGCGGCGGTAGGTCGTGTGAGAGATGGTCCCTGCACCAAACAAGCTAAACCGGTCGTCCTTGTATTCGACTTGCGCAAAACCGCCGGCATACTGGACGCGGCCGATGTCGTCATAATCAACCTTGTCCCCAGGTCGTGCGAGCAATTCATAATCGGGATTGACTCCGTACCCATCTGAACTGCCAAACGACTGCAAATAGAAATCGCCGCCAAGCAAATTATTGACGCGTGTGAAGTGCTTGCCACTGTAATAGCGAGCATCCACGCCAGCCATGATGCTCACGCGCTCATTGACTTCCGTGCGCAACGTGGACAAGATTCCCGTCCAAAAATGTTCGTTGTGTGCGTTTTCAATCACGCTGCGACTGCGGCCACCAACAAGGGTATCGCCTTCGACGATTACGGGGTCGCCAAATTGGTTCAGTGTATCGATCCAGGCTTCAGCGGATTCGTCGTACCCAATTTGATTCGCCGCGTAGGTAACAGCCTGGGAATTGTTCTCATTGGATTCCCAGAGGTAATCCCAATTCAAGGAAGTCTTGACGCTTCGGGAGGTACCAGAGGTATCCACATACGTCTCACTGATCCGGGGATTGCTCGTCCCGTCATACCGCGAGCCATAGCCCTGCCCAACACTGACATAATAACTCGTTGCGAGATGGGTGCGTTCGCTTAATTGCCAATAATGATTCAAGGCAAATTGGGGCTTGTGGTAGCCATTTACGCGTGAATTCAGCACTTCATTTTCTTGGCCATTCTGGTTGAGGTACCCCCAGTCTTCATTCCATCGATGGGCCTCGTATCCGAGGTTTTGGAGGTCATTAAATCGTTCAACCGTGAGCTGACCGCGACGCTGTCCGTGCGTCTGGGGGGCTCCTATTGCTGTAAAAACAAGGCGGTGCGCACCGAAATCCTTGGCCGCTGTCAAAAAGTAACTCCACGCATCAATGAAGGTCGCGTCAACATACGCGTTTCCCATAGTCCGACTCCCCACAGCGCTGACAGCCCAGCCATTTTCCATCACACCAGAACTGAGGGAGAGCATGGTCTTGTAACGACCATAATCGGTCACACTCTGCATGAGGCTCCCCCCTTTTCGCATGTCCGTGGCTTTGGTGATGATGTTGAGGGTCCCCCCAACGGAATTAATAGCAAGCTTCGAGGCTCCCAAACCTCGCTGCACTTGCATGGTATTGACCGCGTCACCCAAACCGGCCCAATTCGACCAATATACCCAACCGCTTTCCATGTCGTTGACGGGAATTCCGTTGATGAGAACCGCGACATTTCGTTGGTCAAAGCCGCGGATGTTGATTCGACTATCCCCAAATCCACCCCCGCTTTTGGTGGCGTAGACGCCCGGCGTAATGTTGAGGGTTTCCACCAATTCTTTGTCCCCAAGCTGCTCCTCAATCGTTTTCGCATCCAAAGTGGAGACCGCAACAGGCGTCTCCCGGTCGATGGCCACCGACGCGATCACATTGGCCTCTGATAAGCCGATGGTGGACGATTGCATTGCCACCTTGCCCAAGTCCATCACCCAGGATTGGCCTCCTACTTCTACCGCTTGCCGATGGGTCACATAACCAATCATGCTCACCACCAACTCGGCAGAACCTGAGGCCTGGGTCGTGAAGGTGAAACGACCGTCGTAATCAGAGACGGTCCCCGTGCGGTATTCTTCGAGAAAAATCGACGCACCAGGCAAGGGGTCTCCAGAAACGGCATCGACGACCGATCCTTGGAGCTTGGTTTGACCTTGTATTGAAGTAAGACTGCATAAGAACAGCAAGGACAGCATCCATGCGAAGCGGAAAATGTGTCGGAGCATCATTTGAAGGACTTGGTGTGAACGGTCCGCTTTTCAGCGAATCCTCCGGCAATTTAGGGGCAAATTTTTAACTCCACCTTCCGGCCCTGTGCAAGTATTGCGCGATTTGCACGGTATTCGTTGCCGCTCCTTTGCGCAAATTATCTGCAACAATCCACAAATGCATGCCCTTGGAATTGGACAAGTCCCTTCGAATCCGTCCGACAAATACTTCGTTTTTCCCAGCGGCATCACGCGGCATGGGGTATGCCGCTGCACCGGGGTTATCCTGCACGACCACGCCTGGGAAGGCCGCTAATCGCTCCCGAACATCGTCCAACTCAAATTCCTGTTCAAATTCGAGGTAGACACTCTCACTGTGCCCTCCCATCACCGGGACGCGCACTGCAGTGCAGGTCATGGAAACGGAATCGTCGCGGAGGATTTTCTTGGTCTCGTGCCACACTTTCATCTCCTCTCGCGTGTATCCGTTTTCACCGAACACATCGCAGTGAGGCAGACAATTTAGATCAATGGGATGCGGGTAAACCGGATCCTCTGGCACATCTCCTCGGCGTTCCGATTCAAGCTGAGCGATGGCCGCCTTGCCCGTTCCGGTAATACTTTGATAAGTGCTCACGACCCCACGCTGAATCGTAAACGCATCGTGCAGTGGCTTCAAAACCATGACCAATTGCATGGTGGTGCAATTGGGGTTGGCGATGATGCGATGATGGGGTTGCAAAGCGTCTCCGTTTACTTCAGGGACAATCAATGGGCACGAAGGATCCATGCGCCACGCGCTGCTGTTGTCGATCACGGTGATGCCGGCAGCAGCAAATTTTGGGGCCCACGCTTTCGACACATCCCCCCCGGCACTGAACAGCGCTACATCGGGTTTGGATGCCAACACCTCCTCCACCGAGCGAACGGGCCACGATTGACCTAAGCACACTAATTCCTTGCCTCTGCTGCGGACACTTCCTGCAGGCAACAATTCTTTCAAGGGGAAATTCAATTCTTCCAGGACCTTGAGCATGGTTCTGCCTACCAATCCTGTTGCACCGATTACGGCAATCCTGAGTCCTTTCATTTTTCCAACTTTCCACATGCAAATTGAGCACTCCCGTTGAAGAAATTCACGTTAACCCAAGAAGGTGTTGACGTTATTTCGTGGATAAAGAGGAGAGTGAGACGGAGGTGTATTCAGTGGCTTTTTGTCGTCATAGGGAGTCACTGTTCCATACCAGTGGTTACTGGACAATGGACAATCAATGGGGAGGTGGATGACTGGGAACAAAGCGGGTGGACCTGGACATTGTCCGCCGAAGCAGCTGGCGCGTCTTATATCCAACTATTCCCTTCCAATGTGCCCACCGACGATTCGGGGTTATCCTGCCGCATCCGCTGGAAACAGGACCTCTCCGGCTCCGGCTCAAATTTTAGCCGGCTGCACTGGTTGACAGATTCCGGAGTGGTCGCCATCGATGAATGGCAGCATCAGCCCGCAATGGCTCCGGGTAGCTTTTTCCACCTAGGGGAGACGGGGGCGAACGATTCCTTGCGATGGTTTTCGCTTGCACCAGCCAAATCAAGTTCGACCTTTCTCACCCTATCTCCGACCAGCAATGCCCATTTTCCAGAAGCCATGGAGCTTCAATTGGAATGGCATCAACCTCCTGACACAGATACCGCGTGGGTAGGGATTCGGAGGATGGATGCAGATGCGATCCAGCCAGCGCTATGTTTTCTCTCAACGGCGGCGCATCCCCTGCCTCAAACCCTTGCCTTCTCTGCGGAGTTCACCTCATCTCACACAGCAGATTTTGAATTGGAAGTGCTCGAATTTGGCCCTTACGCCCCGGACATCCTGCCTCCAAAAGTCTACACCCAAGAACTTCAAAATGAACCGCTTATCCGCATACAATTTGACGAGCCCATCGCGGCAAACTTAGGTGCAATCTTGCACAGTCCTTCATGGGATTCAGTGCCTTATAATTTTGACTTCTCCCTCAACCAAATCGAATTCCTTCCACACGCAAATTGGGAAATTGGCCAGTCGCGCACGATACAGCTCTCCGGATTCTGCGATTTAGCAGGCAATGAAATGAACGATACGCTGCTTCATTTTCATCGAACCCATCCACTCATCAATGAGCCGGGGGACCTAATCTTCACAGAAATCGTGATTCAATCGGTGAGTGAAGGCGAATGGGTTGAATTGTTGAACACATCCAATCACGCTGTTCGCTTGGCCGATTTAAAATGGCGCGATGGAAGCACTTCAGTCGTCTCCAACCTTCAGCCCTTGAACAACTGGGATGGAGTCTTGGAATCCGGAGGCCGTGCCGTCTTGATTTGTTCAGAAGGCACGGCTCCTTTAGTCGCTCCAAACAAAGCGCAAATCCAGTCAAACGGTACCTTCCACAATTCGGGAGAATCTCTTCAGCTGCTCAACAGCAATGAAGGAGTCTTGAGCGAATTGAAGTACACATCCGAGTGGTGGAACTCTTCCAATGAGGGCATTCACCTTCAAAAGAGATACCTCTCCTCCTGCAACATCCAATCCAACTGGCTCGAAGCAGCTGAAAACACGTCTTCTCCGGGGACGCCTTCGAGCGATGAACAGCAAGCAACCACAGCTGATACATTTTACCCCATTTATTCCCTGCCCCTGGGACCTCGCCTTGGAGAGACCGTTTTTAGTCAGCCACTGAACCCGAAACCTGAGCCGCAAATCGATGAAGGCTGTGCTTGGTTGGCCTCGGAAAGGCCCCGTAAGGTGAGATGGGAGTTGCATTCGGCCACATTGGACGACTGTTGGCTCTTGAGGCTCAGCAACGTTGCAAGAGCTGTCTTTCACATCAAGGCGGGCAAACCGCCTGGCCTGTCCGACTCAATGTGCAAGCTTTTCCTGTCCCAGGCGACTTGGTCATCACCGAAATTGCCCACGATCCTCGGGGCCTAAGCGAACAATGGGGCTCGTTTGTGGAAGTCCTCAATGCATCATCCAAAACCATCGAATTGGCCGGTGTCGAGATGAATGGGGTCGTTTGCAACTCCCGTATCATTCTCCAACCGGATGACCGATTCTGCTTTGAATCGGTCGAACTCTCATCCGCAAGTGGAAAAGCTATTCTCAAAAACGCGTCAGGGGATATTTTGCACGAGGTCTCTTACCGCGCTGTTGGCACCGGGATCGATCCAAAGAAAACGCCGGCTTCAGCTTGGTGCGCCTGCACACCAAAAATGTGGGAAGCAATGTGATTGCTGGCGGGACTGGGATTCTAGTTCTGATGAGCGGGGTTGCTCCTTTGCATCCCCAGATGCCAGCGAGCTCATCGCCCCTTCGCCCCCCAGCAAGCCGGATGCTGCGCCCGTGCTGTGCGGTGAGTTCGAAGGCCATCGCATTTTGTTGTTCAGCGAGGCAAAAGAGGAATTCCGAAGTGGTTGGATTCCCCTCGAGCCCGAGGTTTACGGAAATTGGCTCCGATTGTTCGAACCGCAGACGGTGTGGTCAGATCTCAACCCCATAACCGAAGAAGTGGAGGGATGTCCCCCGACCAACGAAACAAACTTCGAGGCACAACTCACGCTAAATGAGGTCAGGCGATTGCGCACCAATGGAACTGAGCCTTTCATTGAAATCGCTAACTCGTCCGATCAATGGGGGGTGACAACGGGGTGGAAATGGTCAACAAAAACTCCCGCATTTCCCGATGATTGGAGTCCTCTCGCTTCAGAAGTGCATTGGTACATTCCCCCCTATCGTGCTGTGGCGTGGGCCCGTTGTCCAAACCGAATCAAGGCCTCTGTTGCTCCTATTCCTGCTGAGCTTCCCAGCTTGTGGTCTTCTTTTTCGTTGCAATTAGCCCACAACGGGGAATACATGGACCTCGTATCGATTGAGCCAGAGGCCGAGGCGCCTTGGCACAGCTTGGACCATAGCCTTGAACGAACGTCCATCGCTCTAGGCTCTGGAAGCTCCGCGACCTGGAAGTCTTCGAGCCACGCGTCGGGACACACGGCTGGCGAATGGAACAGCTGGCAGCTGCACGATCCAATTTCTTCCATTCAGCCGATTGTTGCGCTTCAAGACACCTGGCATGTGGATGAAACTGGAGCCATTCGGCCCATTCGGCTTCAGATTAAATCTCCAGGGGAAGGCGCTTGGGAAGTACAGCTCAAGGTTGTGGATGGAAACGGGACGGATCTTCGTTCTTTCCACAATGAATCATGGGCCATTCAGGGAGAGACTGCCCAAATCGTTCACTGGGATGGGTTGGCTGTTACCGGAGTGTTTACACCCGGGACGTATTGGGTTCTTGCTCAATTTCAATCGTTGAATACCTCCGATATTTACAGATACACCCTACCAATTCATCTCTCAAGTCATTAACGTTGCGGAATGTGAATTGATTTTTGAATCTTCGTGGCATGTTTGAAGGTCAGCCTCTTCCCGTCTCTGCCATTGAAGTCCTCGCGACGCCTCTCTTTCTGGCAATGATCGGGCTTGTTACGACTGCCCTGTTGCGGCTTCGATTCCAACGAGAATGGACGCTAACGGTCTGGACAGCTTATCAAATTAAACGCGTATGGCAGCGCTTGGCAGATGAATCTGCCCGAACCGGAGGGACGATAACCAGTCATGCACTTGGGCTGATTTGCTGGGCACTCTTGGGAAGCTTTTGGGAGTTTCAGACCTTGAGCGAACCCTCCCCTCACTGGGGATGGACGGGTGCCGGATGGGGTATACTCTTGGGCTGCTGCACCTTACTTACCCGGCATATAGGAGGTTGGATTGGAGCTTGGGTCACCTTGGAAGAGGAAGCGGTCCAGCGCGGTTTTGAAGTCGACCGCCACATGCGAAATTGGTTGCTGTGGTTGCTCATCGCATGGCTCGTTTGGGAAGCAGGTCAAAATATAGGCTTCAATGAACGAGAGGTCATCTGGAGCCATCTGCTGTGGCTTTGGTTCTTCTGGCTGGCACTAAAGTGGATACGGCAAATTCAATCCATCGCACAGAAGCGGCTTCATTTTAGTTGGGGAATTGCGTACATTTGCACCCTCGAAATTGGGCCCTCCTATCTCCTTTACTGTGAACTAGGATAATCCAAATGGGAGCAATGAACCACGAATATGGCGAAGAAGCTTAAGACCATTCTGATTTCCCAGCCGAAGCCTGCTACGGAGAAGTCACCGTACTTCGATTTAGCAGATCGACAAAAATTAACCATGGACTTTCGTCCTTTCATTCATGTGGAAGGCGTCGAGGGCCAAGAGTTCCGCCAGCAGCGAATTGACCTAGCTGAGCATACGGCTGTCATCATGACCAGCCGCAATGCCGTAGATCACTTCTTTCGCCTTGCAGAAGAATTGAGGTATGAAGTGCCTGATTCCCTGAAATATTTTTGCATCAGCGAAGCCACGGCTTTTTACTTACAGAAATACGTGGTCTACAGAAAGCGGAAGATTTTTTTCGGAAAATTCCGATTCCAAGACCTGATGGATTCCATCAAAAAGCACAAAGGAGAGAAATTTCTGTTGCCGTGCAGTGATTTGATGAAGCCCTCCATTCCGAAAATTCTCGAAGAGGCCAACATCAATTTTACACGGGCGATGATGTACCGAACGGTTTGTTCGGACCTGAGTGATTTGGTCGATGTGAAGTATGACTTACTCGTCTTTTACAGTCCCAGTGGGATTGAGAGCTTATTTAAAAACTTCCCGGATTTTAGTCAAGGGGAAACTCGAATCGCAACGTTTGGACCGACGACCGTGAAGGCTGCGGAAAAAGCCAATCTGCGTGTAGATATTTCGGCGCCTACCCCTAAGGCTCCTTCGATGACTATGGCTATTGAGCATTACATTCAGGGCAAATAAGTGCCCTTTGTCCGAGTCATCTAAATTTTCGTTTCCTCGAGCCGAACACCTAAAATCCAAAAAGCTCATAGAGCAGCTTTTTGAAGGCGGATCGAAGTTTAAAGCCCGACCACTCGTCGTGCGCTACCTCGAAGTTGCCTTACCAGAGGCTGTCCCATGCCAAGCCATGGTCTCCGTCAGCAAGCGATCTTTCAAACGAGCTGTAGACCGCAACCGAATCAAGCGTCTGATGCGGGAGAGTTGGCGGTTGCAAAAGCAACCTGTTCTTCACGCGCTCGAAGCACAACAAAAACAAGCAGCCGTCGTTTTCATTTTTGTCGGAAAAGAAATGCCTACTTTCGAAGAGATGCAAAAAAGCATGGTTACCGTCGTTGAACAGTTGACAAACGCACCTTCATGAACCCGCAGTTCCCGACCTCTTCGAACAGCCGCAGGCGCTGGCTTTGGACGGTGCCGTTCCTGGCATTATTGATTGCAGCAACACCTCTTCGAGAGAACTACTTTGAATTGTCGAAGCAACTCGAAATCATGACGGCCATGTTTCGGGAGCTCAACATCTACTATGTAGACGAAATCCAGCCAGGGGAATTGATGGAGGCTGGGATCGATGCCATGGTCAACAGCCTGGACCCCTACACCGTCTACTACCCGGAATCGCGCATTGAAGATTTGCGGTTTATGACAACCGGGGAATACGGTGGCATAGGCGCCAGCATCCAGTTCATGAACGACCGGCATTTATTCATCGATGTACTGCCCGATTTTCCCGCGGCCAAAGCCGGATTGAAAATCGGTGATGAATTGATCCGTGTCGATGGCCAAGCCCTTGGCGATGTGAATCCTGAATTGGTTTCAGAACTGCTCCAAGGAGCAAGCGGAACAGAGGTCATCTTGGAATACATTCCCAATGGTTCTTCAGAAGTCAAGGAATTGCGCATTGAGCGTGAAAAAATAAAATTACCCGCTGTCCCATTCCGCACCGCGGTAGCNGATAGCACAGGGTACGTTATTCTCCGTGCCTTTACACGCGGTTCATCCTTCGAATTGCGTCAGGCCATCCGATACCTGCAGGACAGTACCGACGTGAACCAATTGGTTTTGGACTTGAGAGGGAATGGAGGAGGACTGCTCCAAGAATCCATTAGCATCGTTAATCTCTTCGTTCCAAAAGGAGAAGAAGTCGTAAGTACCCGTGGGAAAAAGGAAGAGTGGTTGAAGAGCTATACAACAATGGCTGATCCGCTCGTGCCGGACTGGCCGTTAGCCGTTCTCATTGATGAGCAATCTGCATCCGCATCTGAAATTGTCGCCGGTACGCTGCAGGATTTAGACCGGGCAATCATTCTTGGCCAAGAAAGTTTTGGCAAGGGCCTCGTGCAGCAGACAAAGCCTCTTGCATACGGCACCAAGCTCAAAGTCACCGTCGCGAAATATTACACGGCAAGCGGCCGCTGCATTCAACGCCTGGATTATGGCGGAAAACGCTCCGCTCAAGGAGAGGCACAAGCATTTGCTGACTCCACCCTTCAGGCCTTCAAAACACGCAATGGACGCCCGGTAATTGATGGCAAGGGGGTTCAGCCAGACGTTCCGATCGAACTGCCTTACATGGGGTATGTCCTTGAAGGGCTTTACATGAATGGCATCCTGTTTGACTTTGCCAATGCTTGGAGTGCACAGCACGATAGCATCGGTCCGGCCAAAGAATTTCAACTCAGCGATGAAGATTGGCAGGCGTTTGTCCAATTCGCCCAAGACAACGATTCAACCACGTTCGAATCAAGAACGCATGCGGCTTGGAATGACTTGACTTCACTGGCCCGAGAAGAGCAGCTTTACAGCCTAGACTCTGCGGCTTTCGAAGCATTTTCCGCCGTACTTGAACCCTCCATTGAGCGCGATTTGAATCGATTCAAAGAAGAAATTACCTGGGCATTGGAGGAGGAATTGGTCATGCGCTATCACTTGCAAACGGGAGTCATTGAATGGTCGATTCCTCGAGATGACGCGCTCAATCAAGCCATCGAACTGATGTCCAAGGATCAGCACGTGGACATTCTCGCAGGTCCCGCGTCCTCCGAATAAGTCCAATGCAGAACGGTTCACATTCAACGGTGCAAAGGACCTACGATGCGGCCCTGATTCTCACGGCGATTGCCCTGCCATTCTCCAATTTTTTAATGAGTCAGGGAGCATTCCTTCTCGTCCTTGCATGGGCTGTAGACCGCTGGAAAAACGGGCCCCTATTCCGAGGAAGAACGTGGTCATTTTGGCAATCTCAACTTGTGTTATGGGGAGTATTAGCGCTGTTTAGTTGGCATCTGCTAAGCCAGCTATGGTCCACCGATTGGGCCTATGGCTGGCGGGCGCTCAGGATCGAACTGCCCTTGCTGGCCTTTCCGCTCATCTTGATTTCGGGCAGATGGAATCAGCCTCGGGGATTAAACGTGGTACAGCATGCTTTAGCGGTGGCCGTAGTGGCGGCATGTGCGGCATGCCTGTGGATTGGATACCATCATGAAGGAGAGATGCAAGCGCGCGACTGGTCTCCGTTTATTTCCCACATTCGATTCAGCCTTTTGATTACGTTCATCTGGGGCTGGTGGCTGCACCGATGGATGCTGCACAAAGAAGCAGTAGCGGCGATCTTTCTGACCTTGATCGGGGTTCTTGGCGGGCTGTTCACTTGGAAGGTCGCTTCATTGACCGGTGCAATTTTATTTCCTGTCGTGGCGCTAATCGTCTTTTGGTTAGCCAATCGAGGGCGAAAACTCGTTGTTGCCATGGCGGGGGCGGGCATCGCAGCCGTTGCTTTTTTAGGCTGGAACTTGCGACCCGTCTATCCTGATGCTCAGGATATGCTTAAAAGCACAGCAAAAGGGGAACTGTATGAACACTACCCTGAACGCTGTCTCCGGGAAAACGGTCACCACGTTTGGACGCTAATCGCTCCGACGGAATTGGGCGAAGGGTGGGCAAAGCGCAGCGAGCTTTCAATAGAAGGGATCGACGGAAGGAACCAAGAACTTCGCATGACCCTCATGCGGTTTTTAACGTCGAAGGGCCTTGCGAAGGATCTGGACGGCGTGAGTCAGCTATCTGATCAAGAAATTCGCTGGATTGAATCTGGTATCCCCACCATATTGGAGCTTGAACATCATGGGCTGTTGCGACGGATGGAGGCCGTGCAATTTGAAGTTTGGAATACGTTGGATGGGGGGAATCCAGGAGGGCACTCAATCGTGCAGCGTTTTGCATTTCTTCGTGCAGCTTTTCACATCTATCAGAATTACCCGGTCTTCGGGGTAGGAATTGGAGATGTAAGACAATCGTTTGACTGGGCGTATGCTGAGCTTAAATCCCCACTCGCACCGGAATTCAGGTTGCGCGCACACAATCAATTTGTTACGTTTCTGCTTGCCGGTGGTCCGCTGAATTTGATCTTATGGACAGCGATACTCGTGGCACTTGCATTCGGAGGGTATCGACCGAGTGACCGTCCCATTCAGCAAATTGCCTTGCTTTTCGTCTGGGTTCTGGCCCTTTCATGTTTGACAGAAGACACGCTAGAAACCCAGGCAGGAGTGACCTTCGCTGGTTTTTTCATCGGTTTATTGGGCCGGCGTTCCCACTCCCAGCTCAGCTAAAGCTGAGGAGACCTCTGTCACCTCTATCGCCAGATGCCCCGATTGGGTGCGATCAGAAGTGGCAATCCACGCTGCGCGATATCCCATCGGATGCCATCGCTCTGGCCAAGTTGGTGCATCTGTTCCATAAAGACCTACACATGCTCTACCGAGGGCAGAAGCCAAATGCAACGGTCCTGTGCTTGAGGCAACCAAGCCATCCACCTCTTGGATTAAGGACATCAATTCTTCCAATTTCAGAGCCCCCGTGGCATTTACTGCATCCACCTCTTGGCACCATGAAGGGAGCTCAGGCCATGCAGCGGCTTCCTGCGCCGTTCCCGTCCAAATAACACGGTGTCCATCGTTGATCAAGGACCGCATCAACTCCGCATACTGGTGGATGGACCAATTGGTAGCGCTATTATTCGACCCCGGATGAAGAATGACATGGCTGCGACCGGGAATCAACCACGATGCCGCACCTTCCACACGCTTTTGCACTTCGCCCCAGGGTTCTGCTTGCAAACCAGTCCACTTGGCCCAATCCGAGGGAGACGTGGACGGCACAGCACCCGGTTCTATCCATCCTGGAACCGGTTGCAGAACGTGTGCCAAATCCAGTCCATGCCACGCCTCGTGCTGGCCAGAATACTTCCGAGAAACCCCATGACGCAAATTGATGTAGCGACGGAACGGCCAACGGCGTCCCGTTCCCAGGCGCAGTGGAACCCCCGCCTCCTTCAATGCCTTGGCAACATCGACATCTGGAAAGGCCAAAATAGCCGCGTCGTACACGCTCAAATCCAGCGGTTCATGCCCATCCCACTCCAGCACCCTCTTCACAGATTGCGATGCCCGAGCCACAGGTGCAGCGTAGGCGCGCACCAAAACATCGACCTCAAAGTGGTCTGCCAACCGACCCGCGATAGGCAACGTGAGCACAACATCGCCAATGGCATCCGTCCGACACACGAGCAGCCGGTGAACCTCTTCCCGTCCAGATCGCTTCAGTGCCGCCTTTTTTCGGCGCCAAGCGGCCGCTTTCCGGTACTTTTCTGCGGTGGCATATGCACTCCATTTCGCAATCGTCCATCCCGCCCAACCATCCCGCCATCCGCCTCTGAGAAGGGCGTTTTTGACCCACTGAAAGGCGGATTTGAACGGCCGTATCAACCCCCACGTCATCCAGACGGGGCCGCGGTATTCAGTTGCTGCGATGTCGGTGAAAAACCGAATTTGTCGAATGTGGTCCTCTATTTCGTGGTAGGAATAATGCAGTAAATCACCCTTGAGACGGTGAGGTGATCTTCCCGAATTTAATTCTAGCCGGTCGTGAGGATTCTCCCCCGCCCACTGCGCTTGACCTGCTCTCCAAAGCCTGCATTTGCGATCAGGGTACCATCCACCATGCCGCACCCAATGTCCGCAATAAGACGTCAACCGATTAAATTCATAACCATCACCATCCCGATCACCCTCTTTCCATTTCAACAATGAGGTGCGCAATTCTGGACCAATGGCTTCGTCTGCATCCAGCGAGATCAACCACGCACCCCTTGCTTGACCGGCTGCCCAGTTTTTTTGTTCGATGTGGCCCTCAAACGAATGAAACAGCACGCGAGCACCCGCCGCCTCTGCCAGATCAACTGTGCGATCCGTCGACCCAGAGTCCACCACCAACACCTCATCGGCGATTCCATCCAGCGACGAGATGCAGCGGTCGATGTTGCCTTCTTCGTTGAACGCGATAATGACGGCGGACAAAACAGGTCGATTCATAAGCTTGGGATGCAAAAAGCAGATTTACACGCAAGTTACTGCGCGCAGACAGGAAGTTTCTAACGAATGCTTGTACCCCTCGCAAGACCCCTTATTTTTGTATTATGAATGTACTGTTGTTGGGAAGCGGCGGGCGAGAGCACGCCATCGCATGGAAGCTAAGTCAGTCTTCGATGTTGCGAAGTTTGCATATAGCTCCAGGTAATGGGGGCATGGAGTCTTTGGGGACTGTTGCAGATTTGAATGTCATGGACTTCGCGGCCGTGGAACGCTATGTTCGCCGCCAAAAAATAGGCCTAATGATTGTCGGGGCGGAGGCGCCACTTGTCGCGGGCATTGCCGATTACTTCGAAGCATCGACCAAAACCAACATCTTGGTCGTTGGCCCCAAGAAGGCCGGTGCCATGCTGGAGGGCAGCAAGGAATTTGCCAAGGCCTTCATGCAACGCCATAACATTCCCACAGCTCGCTACGTCAGCTTTGATCATTCCCAACTCAATGAAGCAATCGCTGCATTGGATACGTTTCAGCCTCCTTACGTCATCAAGGCAGATGGCCTCGCAGCCGGCAAAGGCGTGATCATTACAAAGTCCAAAGCTGAAGCGACCAAAACGCTCCGTGATATGCTCAGCGGATCGGCATTTCAAGAGGCTGGAAAGAAGGTGGTCATCGAGGAGTTTCTCTCGGGAAGAGAACTCAGCATGTTCGCTGTCACCGACGGAAGTAGCTACCACTTATTGCCCTCTGCCAAGGATTACAAGCAAATTGGTGAGGGAGATACCGGAGCCAATACCGGTGGCATGGGAGCCATCTCACCCGTTCCTTTCTTAACAGAAGAATTCCAAGAAAAAGCACTGAATCAGGTGATCATACCGACCATCAAAGGCTTAAGCAAGGATGGTATTCCATTCTCTGGGGTTCTCTTTTTTGGACTCATCCGCGTCGGAAGCGATCCATATGTTATCGAATACAATTGCCGGTTGGGTGATCCCGAGACGGAAGTTATTCTTCCCAGAATCAAGAGCGATTTGCTCCATCTGTTTGAGAGCCTGTGCTCAGGATTGCTCTCCGAATACGATCTGGTCACGGACGAGCGAGCGGCTGCCACGGTCATCTTGGCCAGTGACGGCTACCCTGATTCGTATGAGAAAGGAAAAGAAATCAAGGGGCTGAACGACGTAGGGGGCATCGACGGCCATGTATTTCATGCTGGAACAAAGCAGAGCCGCAAAAAACTTTACACCAACGGGGGGAGAGTTCTTGCTCTAACGGGACGCGGTGCAGACGTGGAAGAAGCCGTGAAGAACAGCTACCGACTTGCAGAAAAAGTCGGATTCGAAGGGGCATACTGCCGCAAAGACATCGGAGCAGACGTGCTCGATTTGGCGTGATGCGAAGGAATTGGAATCAAGCGATTCTGCCCTCCTCTTCTGCTTTGTCGTTGTATTTCTTCTGCAAGCGCAGCCAGAAAAACAACCCTATAAAACCCAGCGCAATGACGCTCATGTTAAAAGGTGAACTGATCGGCACCAAGATGGTCTCGAAGGTCCACTCAATAAATTTCGCGACAGGTGTAATGATTTCTTGCGTGTTCATGGGTGCTAAATTCGGAACAAAAATAAGCAACCGTTGATTTCAATCCTCCGATCCAACCAACCAATTGCATGGTTCATTGTGCCAATGACCTTAGTCGTTGGTTTACTCTTGCGTGGATCGCTTGTTGAAGTGGCTTGGCAGTCCCTGTTGATTCAGGGTTTAGGGCTCCTTTCGGTGGCCTTGTTTTGCCATCATATTTATGTCAAAGGGCAATTTGTCGAGCGCGGCGACCCCGCGCTGAGTTGGTGCTGTAATCGCTTGGGGTCTTCTCTTTTGGGAAGCATCAGGCCCTTGGATGGATCAACTTTTATCCTGGTTAAGTCTGCTCACGGCATGCGCCAGTTTATCGCTGACCTTGCAGATGCACCGTCAACCCACCACCAGCGCAATTCAATTTCGAGCGGGCGCACTTGCTGCCGTGGCGATCTGCTTGAACCCCCAGCATTGGGGAATTGCGCTCGGATTGATTCTCATTCAAATCAACACCCGTCCTTCCATCCTTCGCGAATGGCTCATGCTTGCCTTGGGGGGGGCTTGGGGAGGAGCGGTTACCCTTTTTCTGGAGAACCTCCTGAATTCGACTCCGGGGAGCATGACCATGGCATACCCCTCTATTTTTAGCGATTCACTCAGTTGGGGGGGAGTATGGTGTGGGGAGCGCTTGGCTTACTTATGCTCTACAGGGAGCAATCGAACAAAAACCTCCGGATGCAGAATAGTCGCATCAATACCGTCGTGTTTACCGGTTCGCTTGTGGCCGGCTCATGCATTCAAATAGGGTTTCCGATTCCGTGGGAAGGTGCACTGCATCCGATACAGGCATCTCCTGCACTTGCCTTGCCCCTGGCGTTTTTGACCGTGAACTTGATTCCACAATGGGAATACCACAAGCGCAACTCCAACCGCTGGACGAATGCGCTCTTCTGGTTCTTTGTTGGTACGCTGTTGGTACTTTTTGCACAGCAAATTATTCGCTAAATTCATCATTATGTCGACCTTCGCGCTATGAAATTTGGAGTGGTCACTTTCCCCGGCTCAAACTGCGACATGGACATGGTGCATGCCTTGGAGCACGATTTGGATTTTTCGGTGGTTCAACTTTGGCACAAGGACCGCGATCTCCAAGGGGTGGACGTGGTCGTTTTACCAGGTGGCTTTAGCTACGGAGATTACCTCCGAAGCGGCGCAATTGCCCGGTTCTCTCCCATCATGGAATCGGTCATTGCGCATGCGCAGCGGGGTGGCCGAGTTTTTGGTGTGTGCAACGGCTTTCAAATCTTGTGTGAAACCGGCTTGCTCCCGGGAGCGCTGCTGCACAATGAAAGCCGCAAGTTCATTTGTAAAAACGTCCATTTAAAACCCGTTTCGCGGGTAGCACCCCTATCCAGTTCCTCCGAAACAGACCAACCACTCGTGATACCTATCGCCCACGGGGAAGGGAACTACTTCATCCATGAAGACGGATTGAAAGCGCTTCACGACAATGATCAGGTGCTGTTTCAATACTGCGATGAAGCCGGCAAAGTGAACAACTGGTCGAACCCTAACGGAGCAACCGATTGCATTGCTGGCGTGTCCAACAAGGAAATGAATGTTTTTGGAATGATGCCCCATCCAGAACGCGCCTCAAGCTCTGATTTAGGGAACACAGATGGCGCGGCGATTTTGCGTGGTCTCGCTTCCTTGGTGGAAGCCTGATATTGTTCTGCGCGAAAATCGAGCTTGAGTGTTGGCAAAAGTTGCCGGGAACATCGAGCAATTTGAACATGGATGCACTTATTTTTGTTGGAACTCGACAAGCGCAGTCAGACCCCTTGCCATGAACCATTACCCCGCCGGACCTCATTTGTCACGAATCCTTGAACCCAAGGATATGCGTGAACAGTTCAGTGTGGAGGATTTGCCGGCTATTTGCGACGAACTCCGCCAATTCATCGTGGACGTCGTGTCTGAAAAAGGAGGTCACTTTGGGGCAAGTTTGGGGGTTGTAGAGCTCACCGTTGCACTGCACTACACGTTTAACACCCCTGAAGACCAACTGGTCTGGGATGTTGGACACCAAGCTTATGGACACAAAATTTTAACCGGAAGACGGGACCGCTTTCACACCAACCGGGCGTATCGAGGACTCAGTGGTTTTCCCAAACGCAGTGAAAGTAAGTTCGATACGTTCGGAGTGGGGCACAGTTCCACTTCGATTTCTGCAGCTTTGGGAATGGCCGTTGCCAGCAAGCTTGACGGACAGCACCAAAAGCGCCATATCGCCGTCATTGGTGATGGAGCGATGACTGCGGGTTTGGCCTTTGAAGGGCTGAACCATGGGGGTGCAGAAGACGCAAATTTGCTTGTCATTCTCAATGACAATTGCATGTCCATTGATCCCAACGTTGGAGCGCTCAAAGAATACCTCACGGACATTACCACATCCAAAACTTACAACAAGGTGAAGGATGAAGTGTGGCACTTACTCGGTCGTATTTCCAAATTCGGACCCAATGCCCAAGCGATAGCCCAAAAAGTTGAGGCTGCCGTGAAATCCGCATTGCTCAACCAATCGAACCTTTTCGAGTCCCTCAACTTCCGTTATTTCGGGCCGGTTGACGGCCACAATGTTGAGCATCTAGCTCAAATCCTAAACGACATCAAAGACATCCCCGGTCCCAAGCTTTTGCATTGCGTCACGGTCAAAGGAAAAGGCTATGAACCCGCTGAAATAGGAAGTCCTACGACTTGGCATGCGCCCGGGCTATTCGACAAGTCCACAGGTGAAATTAAGAAGTCAGTTTCAGATCAACCGAAACCACCCAAATTCCAGGATGTCTTTGGTCACAGCATCATTGAATTAGCAAAAAAAGATGCGCGAATTGTAGGGGTGACCCCCGCCATGCCTTCCGGATGCTCTTTGAAATTTATGTTGCAGGAAATGCCCGATCGGGCCTTTGATGTGGGCATTGCAGAGCAGCACGCCGTCACGTTCAGTGCAGGCATGGCTACCCAAGGGAAAGTCCCCTTTTGCAACATCTACTCGAGCTTCATGCAACGGGCATATGACCAAGTCATTCACGACGTTGCGATCCAAAACCTCCACGTCGTATTTTGTTTGGACCGCGGTGGGGTGGCAGGAGCGGACGGCCCCACCCACCATGGAGCATACGATTTGGCATACATGCGCTGTGTTCCCAACATGGTTGTTGCGGCGCCGATGGATGAAGTGGATTTGCGAAATATGATGTTCTCCGCATCTCAAAATCACAACGGCCCCTATTCCATCCGGTATCCACGTGGAGCGGGCTCCATCGTGGATTGGAAAAAGCCTTTCGAAGGAATTCCATTGGGACAAGGTCGACGCCTCAAAACCGGAAGCGACATCGCCATATTGAGCATAGGCGCGATCGGAACCCAAGCCACAGAAGCATGTGCAGAATTGGAAAAACGAGGCATCGACGCAGCTCATTATGACATGCGATTCGTCAAGCCATTGGACGAACTTATGTTGCACGAAATCTTCGGCCGATTCGAGCAGGTCATCACCCTGGAAGACGGATGCATCATGGGCGGCTTTGGAAGCGCCGTGCTCGAATTTATGGGCGATAACAATTACCACGCTACGGTAAGGCGATTGGGCTTGCCTGACAGCTTCGTAGAGCACGGAACTCAGGCAGAACTTTATGCGGAAAACACCTACGACGCTGCTGCCATCATGGACACGGCGCAAGAAATGTTAGCCGCAGCTGGCTCCGGATCAGCTCAAGCAACTCGACGTGCCTGACCCATGGACCAACACCCTGAATCAGCTTCTGAGCCAATCCGCAATCGCGTAGACGAAAGCGGACTTATCGCATTGGATTTGGACGACCTCATGCCCGTTGCTCCCGTGCTGGAATTTGATTTGGCCGATTACCTCGAAATGGGGTGGGTCCTCAAAGAAAAAGCATTCAGAGCAGCCATGCGGGAATTGGATGCTCCGAAATGGACTGGAAGCACGGTCGCCCTGTACTGCAGCTCAGATGCCATAGTTCCCGACTGGGCGTGGATGTTGGCCACGTCGAGGTTGACGACCCTGGGCGCACACGCGCTCGTTGGTTCCCCAGAGGTCGTGCGTGTGCAGATGCTTATGCACGCCATTGAACAACTGGATCTCGCTCCGTTTCAGGATGGTCGCGTGGTCATCAAAGGATGCTCCTCAGGCACCACAGCCGAGGCGCTGGCCCTGATCATCCGACGTCTCCAACCTCATGTTCAGTCGCTCTTTTACGGCGAGCCGTGTTCGACCGTACCCGTGTATAAACGGCCCAAAAATTCCGACTGATTTTGGCGTGTGCGTGGTACCTTCGATGGAACACATCGGACCGTACCTGACATGATCACCGCCCCTTCCGAACGCAAGCTATTTCTCATCGACGCATACGCGTTGATTTTCAGAGCGTACTACGCGTTCATGAAAAATCCTCGAATCAATTCAAAAGGGCTGAATACCAGCGCCATTTTTGGTTTTACCAATGCCTTAATCGAGGTCGTCCGAAAAGAATCACCGTCGCATTTGGCCGTGGTTTTTGACCCCCCTGGCGGTTCTTTTCGCAATGAAACCTACGCCGAATACAAGGCGAACAGGAATGAAACTCCCGAAGACATCAAGCGATCTGTTCCCTGGATTTTGCAGGTCTTGGAAGGGCTGAACATTCCATCGATCAGCGAGGTCGGTTTTGAGGCAGATGACGTAATTGGATACTTGGCCAAGGAGGCAGAAAAAGTAGGTTTCGATGTTTACATGATGACGCCTGACAAAGACTTTGGTCAACTCGTCTCTGAAAAAATCCGCATGTACCGGCCAGGCAGAAGTGGGAATCCGGCAGAAGTTTGGGGGCCCGATGAAATCTGTGAAAAATTCGATGTCGACAACCCGCTGCAAATCATTGATTTACTCGGTATGATGGGAGATAGCGCCGACAACATCCCGGGCATTCCCGGGGTAGGTGCAAAAACGGCTTCGAAACTCATCA
>JGI20158J14315_10000380_pt1 | contig 32940 bp, 41 predicted proteins | sample COG_08_FD_14315 | JGI IMG/M metagenome (IMG submission 14315)
ATTCATATCTATTACTATTGATAACCATTAATTATCGTTAGTAATATATTAAGTGATTTAATAAGTCAATAGTTTAATTTAAAAAAATGATTAGAAAATTAAATAAGGATGACTTTAAAAAATGGTCAGATTTATATGAAGGATATGCAAATTTCTACAAGGTTCCAATGAATTCAGATATTTTAGATACACTTTGGGATTGGATTCATGATGAAAACCATATTGTTAATGGAATATGCTTTGAATTAGATAGTAATATCGTTGGAATTGCTCATTATAGAACAATGCCAAGACCGATTAAGGGTCAATATATAGGCTTTATAGACGATTTGTTTGTTGAGCCAGAATTTAGGAATCAAAAAATAGCTCAAAAGCTAATTAATCACTTAAAATCCTTATCAAAATCAAATAATTGGGATGGAATTCGTTGGATCACTCACTCTTCTAATGAAAATGCCAAAAAATTATACAATAAAATAGCCAATAATACAGGTTTTGAACTGTACGAACTTAAATAGTTTTTTATCCCCATTATTCACAAGGAAATAGGCCTTAAAAAAAATCAACTATTTAGTGATACATACAACTTAGCTAATAATATATGGTATTTACAACTTAAGAGGCAACTCTTAACTGGCCATCCAGGGAAAAGTCGAAAGACCCAAGCCTGGAGGGCAGAAAACTCTGCAAAGTAGTGCTAAACATGTGGGGTGGCTGGTTCGGCGGTAGCAACTACAACGACGAACCTTAACTTCTGGTCTTTACACTGTAAAAAGTGTGAAGATTCAGGGTTTTTTTTATGTCTAAAATTCAGGGAAGCGCCTTTCAATTAAAAGTATGGAATTACTTAAAGAAAATTCCGAAAGGAAAAGTTAAAACCTACCTCGAGGTAGCTAAGGGTATCGGAAAACCAAAAGCTTTTAGAGCTGTTGCAAATGCAGTGGGTAAAAACCCCTATCCTCCCAAAATACCATGTCATAGAGTAATCAGATCTGATGGAACTCTCGGTGGCTATTCAGGAAAAGGTGGAATTCAAAAAAAAAGACGATTATTGAGGGCTGAGAAAATCTTTATTAAATAGGGTTTTTTCTGAATATAAGCGCTCTAAAAGTATTGGTATTAAACACTTTTAGTACAATATATTGATTTTAGTCTTAAATAAGCTTATTCACCCTTCAGTTGTACTGTAGAGAAGGTTATGTTAAAAAAAGACCCCTCTATGGCTGTTTAAATGCTATATTCAAAGACTGCAATGCTAAATTAATTAACGTTATCAACGCTTATTAATGATTTCAAATATCGTTGATTTTAAAGGGTTTTTTAATATACAACAAAATATTCTTAAATATGCTTATTTATAAGTAAATTTTATTTTCTAAAAAACTTTTTTTTCATATTTTAGCAAATTTATAATATTAAATTAAATTTAACAATTACAATAGTTTATAGTCTTATATTAATGTATAACATTAGATATTAGTAAACAAATGAGATACATATTAAATAGAACTCTTAACAACTTCTCTCCTAGATATGTAAATACCACTGATTACAATAATTAGAAGACCTAGAAAAGTCCAATTATCAGGAAAATTACCAAAGAAATAATAACCAATTAAAACATTGGGAATGATCTCTGTATAGCCTAAAGGAGCCAATTTAGAGGCATCAGCATATTTTAATGATAATATGAGAAATAAGTGTCCAATGCAGGCAAACACCCCTATTCCTGCCATCATAGACCACTCAACTAGATTAGGTTTAACCCAAATAAATGGAACAACAAGAGAGGAAATTAAGCAACCAACTAATCCAGTAATCAATAAAGTTAATAATGGATTATCTGATGTGCTCAATTTACGAGTTATTATTAAATAAAATCCATAAAGAAATCCTGTACCTAATGCAGCAAGACTGGCAATATTAATCTCAACAAAGCCAGGTCTAATAACTACTAATGACCCTATAAAACCTATTATTACAGCTGTCCACCTTCTAATACCCACCCTCTCACCTAGTAACATTGGTGAAAATGCTGTGACTATTAATGGGGCAATAAAAGCCAGTGTTAAGGCTTTAGCAAGAGAGATGACTGATATTGAATAGAAGAAGCATACATTGGCAGAAAGTAAAATTAGGCCTCTAAGAATTTGTAATTTTGGTTTATCAGACCAAACAAGTTGTTTTTTATAAAAGAAAAACATAACAGGTAGAGTAAAAGCAACTGTAAAAAAATATCTAGCCCAAGTAATTTGTAGAACAGGAAAATCTGAACTTAAAAACTTTGCAAAACCATCCATAACAGGTAACATCATCCAACCTAGTAAACTAAAAATAATGGCTTTCATAAGCCAATTGATACAGTTTAATTGAAGTATTTTAAAGCAAAGAATACTACTATAGGTACTGTGATAAAAGACATTACAGTAGAAACTACAATCGTACTTGCAACACTATCAACAATCTTTTTAGGTGAATAAATAGATGCAACAAGATAATTAAGAACAGCACTAGGCATTGAACATTGAATTAATAATACACCAGCAGCAAATCCTTCAAGATTAAAATACCTTATCAACAAAAATCCAACTAATGGTCCAAGTATCACTCTTCCAATAGATGATATTAAAGCTTTTTTAAAAGAAAAAACTTTAAATCGAGTTAGAGAAATACCTAGAGACATGAGAATTAAAAAAATTGTAGCATACATTAGTAAAAAGGTAGTGTTTTCTATAAATAGAGGAACCTCGACTTTAAAATAAAGTAAGATCACAGAAATAATAATTGCATAAAAAGGAGGATTTTTAAGAATAACATTAATATTAAATTTTCTATCAGCAAGAAAAATACCCAAAGTAAAATGTGCAAGGATTATTAATGCAGAAATTGATGCAGAAACTCCTAAGCCTTGAGATCCATATGCAAATAAACAAATCGGCAAACCCATATTTCCTGTATTTGGCATTATAAAAGGTGGAAGTTCTCTTATTATATCTTTAGTTTTTAAAAAAAATAAAAATACAACACCAATTAGGGCAAAAATTGACATTGCAATAAAATAATACCAAAAATAATCTTTAAAAATATCAAATGATATATTGGTAGATGTTATTGAATAAATAATCATACCAGGCGTACCAATGTTGGCGGCAAAGTTTGTAATAAATGATGTGTCAATTTTTGGATTGTTTTTGCCTAAGTAATAACCAATACCAACAACAAAAAAAACAGGAAATAAAACCTCAAATAATTTTATATAAATTTCCATTAACTATGTATTCTTATTAATGTGGGAAAACTAAGTATATCTTTATCTTTTTTAAAAATTGATAAACAATTATTAGAATTAAGTTCATTAGTTTTGTGAGTAATAATAACAACGGTTGCTTTGCTATTTTTTTTGTCGGGTGTTTGAATCAATCTTTTAACTGAGATCTTATATTTTGCCAATCTGTTAGTTATTTTTGATAAAACACCTGGCTTATCTTTAACTTCAAATCTTAGATATAGTGAATTTGTGTAGTTGTTAACGTTATAAGAACTTATAAATTTACGTTTTTTATAAGAAATTCCAAATGGGTATTTAATTGTATCGTTTAAAATTGATAGTAAATCAGATAATAAAGCAGAAGAAGTAGGACCAGGACCAGCCCCCTCACCTTGTAATATGCTCTCCCCCACAGGTTTTCCCTCAAGTATAACAGCATTCATAACCCCAGCAACATTACCAATATATGAATTTTTACTAACCAAACATGGATGAACAGTTTCAAAGAGTTTGTTATTAATAATTTGAGAAATACCCAAGAGTTTAATACGTAAATTCAATTGATTAGCTACCTCAATATCTCTAAGTTCTATTTTTTCAATACCTTCCATTAAGCATTTGTATTTAGATATTTTCGTTTTAAATGCTAATGAAGATAAAATTCTAACTTTCGCAAAAGCATCTACTCCATTAAGATCAAATTTTGGATTACCTGGCTCTGCATAACCAAGCTTTTGTGCTTTTTTTAAAACATTTGAGAAGCTGTCATTTGAGTTTCTCATTTCAGAAAGAATATAATTTGTTGTCCCATTTAAAATTCCATAAACTTTTGAGATTTTATTTGTTGCAAGTCCCTCTTTGATTGTTCTTAATATTGGAATACCGCCGGCTACAGATGCTTCGAACTCTAAATTTACTTTATTGTCTTCAGCTAGTTTAGCAAGATGATCTCCATGCTTTGATATTAGAGCCTTATTTGGGGTAATTACATGGATTTTATTTTTTAAAGCAGTTTCAACAACTGTTTTTGATATTCCATCAGATAAACCAATATTTTCAAAAAGTATATCAACATGTTTTTCCTTAAAAATTTTTAATGGATCCTTATAAAAAATTTTTTTATTAATCTTAAATCTTCTTCTTTTATTAATATCTCTAGCAGATATAGCGACAATATTAATTTTCTTTCCTGTTTTAAGTTCAATTTCTTTCTTTTTAATATTAAGTTCATTCAGTAAATAAATACCTACTTGACCTAAACCTACAACAGCAATATTAATAATTTTATTCATCTATTTTTGGATATGGAGTTATTTTTGTATATTCTATTAGTAATTTTTTAAATTCATCAAAGCTTAAATCATTATTAAATTTTAATGAAAGAAGGTCTGAATCATTTCCTTTGTTTTGTGAGGTGCATGATAATAAAAAAAGAAAAATTAATATTTTTTTCACTTTAATCCTTTTGCGATTGGAAATTTAAATTTAATATTCATATTTTGAATTGCTTGACCTGCTCCTCCTTTTATTAAGTTATCAATAGCAGATAATATAATAACCTTATTTTTATACTTAGTTTTGCAAATTGCTATGTGGCAATTATTTGTATTAATCACATCATTTGTGCTAATTAACGTGTCAATTTTTAAAATTTTAACGAATCTACTTTTAAGATAAGTTTTACTTAAGGTATTATAAAGTCTTGATATTGATACACCATTATTTAGATCTAAATAAATAACACTCAATATTCCTCTAAACATTGGTGTTAAATGTGGAGTAAATGTAAATGTAATATTCTTGTTAGAACATTTTCTTAGTTCTTGTTCGATTTCTGAATTATGCCTATGAAAGCCTACACCATAAGCACTTATAGACTCATATAAATTTTTATCTTTATATTTTTTATGAACACTTCTTCCTGCGCCTGAGTAACCTGATTTTGAGTCTATAATAATATTTTTTGTAACAATTAAGTTTTCTTTAAGCAATGGTATCAGTGGTAACAATATTGATGTGGGATAACATCCTGGACATCCTATGATATTATAGTTTTTAATTTGATCACCATTAATTTCTGGCAATGAATAAATAGATTTATTTATATTCTTAATTGATTTGTGTTTTTGCTTATACCATTTTAAATATTCAGATGCTTTATTAAGTCTAAAATCAGCAGCTAGATCAATTAATACATTTTTATTCAATAAATTATTCGATATTTCTTGGGCTTGACCATTTGGCAGGGCTGTAAAGATTAAATCAACATCTTTTAAATATTCTTTTTTAAATTTAACAATTTTGGGTAAATTTTTTGAATTTAAAGATTTTTCAAAAAATGAAATTTTTTTTCCTATTGAGGTATTTCCACAAAGATATTTAATTTTAACACCATTATGTTTAACTAACATCTTTATTAATTGGACACCGATGTAACCAGTGGATCCAGCAATTAATATATTGAGCTTAGACATTTTATTATTATAGCAGTTTAGAATTAAAAAAGAATTATCTTTTAGAAAATTGGAAACTTCTTCTAGCTTTTCTACGACCAGGTTTTTTTCTCTCAACTGATCTAGAATCCCTAGTGCTTAGTTTTTCTGTCTTTAAGGTAGATCTAAACTCTGAATTAAACAGTATTAATGCTCTTGCTATTCCATGCACCAAAGCACCTGCTTGACCAGTATGTCCGCCACCGGTAACACTACATTTAACATCATATTCCGTTGATTGATTAATAATCTCAAAAGGTCTTACAATTTGCATTTTGTGTGCTCCGCTTGTGAAATAATCTTCCATAGTTCTTCCATTAACATAAATTTTACCTGTGCCCTTTTTTACCCAAACCTTGGCAATAGATTTTTTTCTTCTACCTGTTGCATACTTACTATCTTTAAAATCCAATTTAATTTTAGATTTCTTGTTAATTGTTTGAGCAGCTACATTCATATTAATTTCTAATCAAATTTTTACTGTTTAATTTTCCTAAATCTAAAATTTTAGGATTTTGAGCTGCATGAGGATGATTTTCTCCTGCATAAATTTTTAATTTTGTTAATTGTTTTCTGCCAAGAACCCCTCCAGGTAACATTCGTTTAACAGCCAATTTTAATGTTTCTTCAGGTTTATTTTTTTCTAATAATTTTTCTGGAGTTATTTCTTTAATACCACCAGGGTGTCCAGTGTGTTTATAATATTTTTTATCTTTAAATTTTTTTCCAGTAAATTTTGCATGTTCAATATTTTTTACTACAACAAAATCACCATCATCCATGTGAGGTGTATAAGTGGTTTTGTTTTTTCCTCTTACTATCATAGCTATTACTGAAGCTAATCTTCCAACTACAGCATTTTTGGCATCAATTTCAAACCAATTACTTGTTAATTCACTGCTTTTTAGAAATTTTGTCATATTGCCAGGATTAATACTATTATTAGATATAAAGTCAATTTTATATTTAGCTTGCATTAGATAACTTAAATGATAAGTTGATTTAGCCGATTTGTTCCTATTGCAGGCGAATAATTGCTAAAAAGGATTTTTACACACATATTCGGTAGGTATTTGAACTATATTGTACACCTTGCATTAAGCAGAAGTACTAAAAAAGGAGCTCAAAATGAGTACTAAGAGACAAAACCCAGAAACTATCGCAATCCATGGTGGTGAATATAGAAGTGATCCTGCAACAAATGCTGTAGCAGTTCCAATTTATAGAACAACATCATATCAATTTAATAGTACAGAACATGCTGCCAACCTATTTGCTTTAAAAGAGTTTGGTAACATCTACACAAGAATCATGAATCCAACAAATGATGTACTCGAAAAAAGACTTGCTGCTCTAGATGGTGGTTTAGCTAGCCTAACAGTCGCATCTGGTCAAACTGCATCAACTTTTGCAATTTTAAACGTAGCTCAAGCTGGTGATAATATAGTTAGCTCGACTGATCTTTATGGTGGAACTGTATCCTTGTTTACACACACATTAAGTAAACTTGGTATTGAAGTAAGATATGCTGATCCTGCTGATCCAAAAAACTTTGAAAAAGCAGTGGATGATAAAACAAGAGCTTTTTATGGAGAAACTTTGCCGAATCCATATCTTAGAGTATTTCCTATCAAAGAAGTTTCAGATATTGGGAAAAAATACAATATACCATTAATAGTAGATAACACCGCAGCACCAGTAATTTGTAAACCATTGGAGCACGGCGCTGCTGTTGTTGTATACTCACTAACTAAATATATAGCTGGTCATGGAACAGTTGTTGGTGGTGCTTTGGTTGATGGAGGTAATTTTGATTGGACATTAGATCCAAAAAGACAACCTCTTTTTAACGAACCAGATGCAAGTTATGGTGGTGTGATTTGGGGCAAAGCTGTACCAGAATTAACAGGCGCAAATGTTTCATTTGCTATAAGAGCTAGAGTGACTTTATTGAGAGATCTTGGTTCTGCTTTATCACCCGATAATGCTTTTGGTGTTATACAAGGCTTAGAAACTGTGGCTTTGAGAATGAAACAACATTGTGAAAATGCTTCTAAAGTTGTTGATTTTTTAAAAAAACATAAAGCTGTAGAGAAAGTTATTTATGCCACCGAACATAATGATAAGATAAATAGTCGAGCTAAGAAATATCTTAGAGGAGGAAATGGTGCATTAATTGGTATCGAATTGGCTGGAGGCATTGAAGCTGGAAAAAGATTTATAGAAGCTTTAAAAATGTTTTATCATGTGGCGAATATTGGTGATGCAAGAAGTTTAGCAATTCATCCCGCTACAACTACACACAGTCAGCTTACAGAAGATGAATTAAGTTCTGCTGGTGTTACTCCTGGTTATGTTAGATTATGTATTGGTTTAGAACATATTGACGACATTATTGATGACTTGGATCAAGCGTTAAATAGATCTTCTAAAGGTAATCTAAAAGCTGTTAGTTAGTATTTTTATATAAAATTAAACTATACGAACATAATACCAATATAGATCCAAGTTGGTGTAGTGATGCATAACGAATCTCTGCACCAGATATTAATGTTATAATTCCTAGTATTATTTGAAGTAATAAAAAGAAATCAAATATAAAAATATCTGTGAAATCTAATTTGTGTTTAAAAAATAAATAATTTAAAAAAATTGTTAAAAATATAAGCACGTAAGCGGTTGTTCTGTGAAAAAACTGAATTATTGATGGATTGTTAAATACCTCATACGTAAAATAATCCATAATTGACACATCATTAGGGTAAAATTTATCATTCATTAATGGCCAAGAATTGTATATTAGTCCTCCGTCCATGCCTGATAAAAAAGCTCCCAATATGATTTGTAAAATTATTATAAATAGAATTAATATTAGAAATAATTCTGAGTATTTCTTTTTATATTTGTTAATATGAATAATATCTAAAAAACTCCAAAAAATTAAACATATTAAAAATAAAGCTAAACTTAAGTGAATAGCTAGTCTGAAATGACTTACATCATTATTTATGACTAAGCCACTTGAAACCATATACCAACCTAAAAATCCCTGAAAACATATTAATATAAAAAAAATATAATATTTTTTTAAATGATTTTGATTTTCTTTAAATTTAAAACTAAAAAAAAGTAAAGGAATTATAGAAAACAAACCGACTATTCTAGCTAATAATCTATGAGCATATTCCCAATAAAAAATAGTTTTAAACTCATTTAATGACATGCCATAATTGATATTTTGATATTCAGGAATCTTTTTATATTCAGAAAAATAATCATTCCATTCAACATTATTAAGGGGTGGTAAAATACCTGAAAATAATTCCCAAGCTGTAATTGATAAACCAGAATCAGTTAATCTAGTTAGCCCACCTACTGCTACCATAGATACTATTAAAAAAAATAATGTTATTAACCATATCTTTAAATATTTTAAGTAATTGTCTCTATTTACAAACATAGTTTATACTTATAATAATCTTCTTAATAACCAAACATATATAAATGTCGCCTTTAAATAAAAAAAAATTAGATAAGTTAAGATTAAAACTTGATAAACTTGATAATAATTTACTAAAACTGATTAAAAAAAGATCAAATTTAGTTAACGATGTATTAAAAGTAAAAATTTATAAAAAAGAAATTGTTGATAAAAAAAGAATTAAATTTATTCTAAATAAAATAAAAGACAAATCTCTTAAACTAAAGATAGATCAAAAAATAACCAACCGAATTTGGAAAAATATGATTTGGTCTTTTATAGATTACGAAAAAAGAAATTTTAAAAAAAAATAATTTTACTTGCTATGTGGGGGCAATTTCTTTTCAACAAACATTTCATGTTTTCTTGTTGAAGGATTATATTTTTTAGCTGATAACTTAACTTTAGCTTTTTCACCGCCCGCAGGTTTTTTTACATAATAAAAAAAAGGACTATCAGGTTTAGCTTCAGGAACTAATCTGACTTTAACATGAGTTTTTTTGGCCATATTATTTTAATTCTTTAATTTTTTTTAATATATTAGAAATTTTTTTTAATTTATTTATAATATTATTATCAACATTTATAGAATTATTTGATAATTCGTCAAGTTTTAAAGATCTATCAGAATTAAGAACTTTTTTAACACCTTTAATTGTCATTCCTTGTTCTTTTAGCAAATATTTAACTTTTTTTAAAATTTCTATTGTCTCACTATTATAGTAGCGCCTATTACCATTTAAAATTTTTGGTTTAACTTGTTTAAATTCTTTTTCCCAAAATCTAATCGTATGTGTGTTCAAAGTACCTTTTTTTTTGTTAACAAGATTAAGAATTTTAGCAACTTCACCAATAGATTTATAAGCTTTAATACTTTTATAAATCATTCTTTGAATTTACTAAATCTTTAAATTCTTTAGAAGCTTTAAATAGAACAACATCTCTATTAGATATTGTTTTTTCTTCATTAGTTTTCGGATTTCTTCCAATTCTACTTTTTTTTGAACGAATAGAAAATGTGCCAAATTTTGATAATTTTAATTTTTTTTCATCTTTTAAATTTTCAATAATTGTAGACAATAGATCATCTACTAAATTTTCAGAAATAATTTTTGAAAAACCAATCTGCATATAGATTGAATTTATTAAATCTTTTTTTTTTAAGTTTGTTCTTAACATTACTTAATATTATCTCTAATTTTTTTTATCAAATTACCACTTACAATTCTAGTACAAACACTTAAAGAGTTTGAAAATCCAATATAATCTGTTCCTCCATGGCTTTTAATTACGGGTGAGTCTAAGCCAATAAATATAGCTCCGTTATATAATCGAGGATCTAATCTTGCTTTGAATTTTTTTAAATTTCTAATATTTAAAAGAGATGAAATTTTGCCGATTAAATTTCCTGTAATCGTTTTTTTAAGTTCACTTGTAATGAAATTTGCTGTTCCCTCAGCAGTTTTTAAAGCAACATTTCCAGTAAACCCATCAGCAACAATAACGTTTACATCACCGTTCATTAACTGGTTACCTTCAATGTATCCTTTAAATTCAAAATCAATATTTTTTTCTTTGTTTAATTGTTGATACGTTTCTTTTATAGTTTCATTACCTTTTATTTCCTCAGAACCAATATTCAATAAAGCAACTTTGGCTTTATCTTCAGGATAAAGAGCTTTAAACAGTGAAGATCCCATTATTGAAAAATCAATTAAGTTTTTTGGGTTACATTCAATATTTGCTCCTAAATCTAAAACAACACTCATCCCTTTTTTGTTCGGCCATAATGCAGACAAAGCCGGTTTGTCGATATTTTCTATCATTTTAAGATTTAGCTTTGAAATGACTAATAAGGCTCCTGTGTTACCAGCAGAAATAACTATATCTGATTTTTTTTCTTTAACACTGTTTATTGCTAGCCACATACTAGTATTTTTACCTCTCTTGGCTCCTTCCAATGGACTGTCAGTACCTTTTACCAAGTCTAATGTATGTACTATATTATATACTGTGTGAGGTAATTTTTTATTAATGTGAGTTAGAATTTTATTTTTATCACCAAAAATTTGATAAAAAGTATTTTTATTTTTTTGATAATGATGAGTAATTCCATCAATAACTTTTTTGGGAGAACCATCACCTCCCATTGCATCAACTGCAATTTTGATTATATCATTCATTTATTAAATTGGTTTTGTTATTCCTTAGGATCTAAAATCTGTCTACCTCTGTACATACCAGTTTTTAAATCCAAATGATGAGGTAGCCGGTATTCACCAGATTTTTTATCCTCAACAATATTTTTTGACGAAAATTTCATATTCTGGGATCTTCTCATTCCAGTTCTTGACGGGGATTGTTTACGTTTTGGTACAGCCATAATAAAATTAAAGGTTAATTACACCTTTTATAAAAGAATTTAAAGTATTATTTGTTAATTTTTCCTTATATTTTTCAAAATAACCTACTAAATTTTCAGTATTTATTGATTTATCTAAAAAAATTATAAGTATATCTTTTTTAGCATTAAATTCTAAATTATCCCAATTATCAATCTTATCAATCATAGCATAAAATAGATTTAAGTAATCTTTCATTTTTTTGTTAATTGACTGATCTCCATAACCTATTTCTCTGATACTTAGTTCTACTTGTCTAAAAATATAATCATAAATTTCTTGTAAAAGTTCTTTATTATTATCTTTTTTATACACTTTTAAAAAAAAGGCAAAATGCAGTAGAAAAAAATTTAATCTATCAGAAAATGTATCTTGATATTTAAAATCTTTGTATAATTTTTTATTTCTAGTTAAATTGACTAAATTATTATAAATATTAAGATAACTTATGTTCATTAATTTTATTAAATTATTTATTATATTTATTCTTATATCTAATTGTACACTAAATAAAGTTGTAAAACACCACGGTGTACACAATCTTAAAAAAAAAAATGATAAATTGAAACTTTCAATTACAAATAGTAATGACGTAATAGCACAATTTGGAATACCATCAACAAAAAGTACTTTTGATAATGAGGTGTGGATTTATATAGAAAGAAAAATGACTTCAAGTGAAATTAAGACTTTAGGTAAAAAAAAATTATTATTAAATGATGTTTTGATTCTAGAATTTGATGATAAAGGAATGTTGGTTAAAAAAGATTTTTTTACAAAAGATGACATGAATTACTTAAAAATTTCAACTAATACAACAAGTGTTCTTAATAAAAAAGATACTTTTATTAATACATTTTTATCTAGTTTAAGACAAAAAATTAATGATCCTTTAGGTGTAAAAAAAGCAAGGTAATATTTAATTCCTAAAGGATCAAAAAAATTAACCAGCAATAACGGCTAACAATAATAAAGCTACAATGTTTGTAATTTTAATCATTGGATTAACTGCTGGGCCAGCTGTATCTTTGTATGGATCTCCAACAGTGTCTCCTGTTACAGCAGCTTTATGAGCCTCAGAACCTTTTCCACCATGATTGCCATCTTCAATATATTTTTTAGCATTATCCCAAGCTCCGCCACCAGCTGTCATTGAAACTGCTACAAAAAGACCAGTAATTATTACACCTAGTAACATTGCTCCAACTGAAGCTAAAGCAGCAACTTGACCGCCTATTGATAAAATCACAAAGTATAAAATAATTGGAGACAATACCGGTAATAAAGATGGTATTATCATTTCTCTTATTGCGGCTACTGTTAATAAGTCAACAAGCTTGGCATAATCAGGTTTTTGTTTACGCTTCATAATACCTGGAAATTTTTTAAATTGTCTTCTTACTTCAACTACAACAGCTCCACCAGCTCTTCCTACAGCTTGCATTCCCATTGATCCAAATAAATATGGAAGCATTCCACCAATTAATAAACCAACTACTACATAAGGATTTGATAAATCAAAAGTCACAGTTATCCCTTCTAATTTAGATCCTGCAACACCAGAAAAATGTTTAATATCTTCAACATATGCTGCAAACAAAACTAATGCTCCTAAACCAGCAGAACCAATTGCGTAACCTTTAGTTACAGCTTTCGTTGTGTTTCCAACTGCATCAAGTGCATCAGTAGTTTTTCTAACACTATTAGGCAACTTAGACATTTCAGCTATTCCACCAGCATTATCTGTCACCGGCCCATAAGCATCAAGAGCCACAACCATTCCAGCAAGAGCTAACATCGTTGTTACAGCAATTGCAATTCCATAAAGACCTGCGATAGAATTTGTAGCTAGTATTCCTGCAACAATAATTAACGCTGGCACAGCTGTTGCCTCCATAGAAACTGCTAATCCTTGAATGACATTTGTACCATGTCCAGTTGTTGACGATTTAGCTATACTTCTTACTGGTCTATATTCTGTTCCTGTATAATACTCAGTAATCCAAATTAATAATCCAGTGATAACTAATCCAATCACACCACATATATATAAATTCATACCGTTAAAATTTTTATTATTGACTGTATATTGGCTTTCAAAACCAATTACATAATCTGTAACTGGATATAATATAATTAATGAAGCAACAGCAGAAACAACAAATCCTTTATATAATGCATTCATTACATTTTTACTTTTTCCAAGTTTAACAAAGAAAGTCCCAAATATTGATGTTAAGATGCATGCTCCACCAATTGTTAGAGGGTAAATCATCATATTCAAATCACCTACAAAAAATATTGATGACAAAACCATTGTTGCAACAATAGTAACAGCATAAGTTTCAAATAAGTCAGCTGCCATACCTGCACAATCACCAACATTGTCTCCAACGTTGTCAGCAATTACAGCTGGATTTCTAGGATCATCTTCTGGAATTCCAGCTTCAACTTTTCCAACCAGATCCGCACCTACGTCAGCACCTTTTGTAAAAATTCCACCACCTAATCTAGCAAAAATAGAGATGAGTGAAGCACCAAAGCCAAGAGCCACTAATGCATTAACTATTTCTCTCTCAGTAACACCAAATTTTAGTAAAAAATAATAATAAACTGCAATAGCTAATAGAGCTAAACCAGCAACAAGCATTCCTGTTACAGCACCTGATTTAAATGCAACAGAAAGACCACTTGCTAAACCTTTTTTAGACGCCTCAGCAGTTCTTACATTAGCTTCAACGGAAACTAACATGCCAACATAACCCGCTATACCTGATAAAGCAGCACCTATTAAATAACCCAAAGCAACTAAAGGGCTAAATACAAAACCTATAATGATTAAAACAACAACACCAACTACACCTATCGTTTTATATTGTCTTGCTAAATAGGCCTTAGCTCCAATTTGAATTGCTGATGCAATTTCTTGCATTTTAGCATTACCTGCACTTGAATTGAGAATATTTTTACCAGTAAAATAACCGTAAACTATTGAAAGAAATCCTGCTGCTATTGTGTAAAGTAAGACTGTTTCTATTGATGTGTTCATAATGCCTTTAAGTTGTTTGGTTGTTAAATTTTATAGTTATAAAGCCCGCACAATACAAAAAAAGCTAAAAAAGGCAATATTTAACTTACTAAAATTTATGTAAATAACCTTTATTTTTAAGGGTTATTATTTGATTACGATGATCAATAATTGAAGATTTTGATGATATGTTTTGGATAATTCCAATTTTACTAATTTTAACGCCTAACAGTCTTGAAATTCTCTTAATGATTCCTCTTTTTGCTTTAGATGCTGTAAAAATAATTTGGTAGTCATCTCCTCTAGAAATAAAGTTAATTTTTGAAAATTTTTTTAGTTTTAAAACTTTTTTAAGATTGTTTGAAATTGGAATATTATTGAGTTTAAGTTTATATGATAGTTTTTGGTTGTTTATCAATTTATCAAGATCTGATAAAAGTCCATCTGAAATATCAATTGAAGTATTGGCAAATTTTATAAGTTGATCAGCTAGTTTTAATCTAATATTTGGTTTAAAATATTGAGTAGTAAAATATTTATTTAGATAATTATTAAGTTTAATTTTATTTTGTAGAATAAGTAAGCCTAAATAACTATCTCCCAAAGTTCCAGAAACATAAATATCATCATTAACTTTTGCTTTGTTTCGATAAATGATATTTTTTGAAAAACCAATTGATGTAATAGTAAAACTTAATTTATTTGAATAAACAGTATCTCCACCACTTAAAATAATATTATATTTATTTTGTTCTTCATTTAACGATTTAGTTATTTTTGATAAATTTGACTTGGTAAAACTTTTTTTATCTCCTGATCCAGCAATAAAATAATATTTTGGTTGAACTCCTTTGCAAATAAGATCTGAAATTGATGATCGTAATATTTTTTTAATCACAAGTTCTGGTTTTTTAAAATCAATAAAATGATTGCCCTGAATATAAGTATCAACCGACACAACTAAATTTTTTTTCTTATCAAAAAATACATCATCATTTAATTTTAATGAACTTTGTGATTTTATCGAAAGTTTTTGAAAATAATTTTTTATTAATTCAAATTCATGCATTTGTAGGTCTTATTTTTTTAGCAATTTTATCTAATATTGCATTTAAATATTTTGTCTGAGAATTTTCTAAAAAAAAATTTGACGCATCGAGATATTCTTTAATAATAATCTTAGTGGAAATTTTAGGCTTGTATAAAAATTCAAAGATGGCAGATTTAATTATTACTTGAAAAACTTTATCTAAATTAGTTAATTGCAGATCTTCACTCAAATGATTTTTAACTTCTTCATTAATGACTTCATCCCGTTCTATTGTACCTAAAACAACATCCTTTATAAATTTTTTGAATCTATGTTTTGCAAATGTTAAGTTTTTATCTTCATTAAAAAAATTACCATATAATTTTTGAATAATTATTACTCTTGGACTTTGGTTTCGATTGTAAAAAGTTTTCATTATTTTTGTGCAAGAACAGATAAAACTGCTTGCGCTGCTTCTCTGCCCTTTTTTTTTCTAGCAACAGCTTGGGTCATGTTCAAACATGTAATAATTCCATTTCCAATAGGTTTTTTACTTTTTGTGGACATTCTCATAATAGCGTTCGTTGAAGCTTGTGATATGAAATCAAAGTGCGGTGTTTGACCCTTAATTACACAACCAAGTGCTAAAAAAGCATTATATTTATTTAAATTTTTTGAAATGGTTACTGGTATTTCAAAAACACCAGGTACCTTAATTATCTTAATTGATGCAGATTTTGGAATTAAGTCAATGGCGCTCTTAAGCAAACCATTAGATATCTGTTTATAGTAGTCAGCAACAACTATTAAAATTTTTTTTTTCATTAAATTATTTCCTGTTTAACAATTCTTATATCATAACCCTCTAATCCAATAACCTTTTTAGGAGATTTTGATATTAATATCATGTCCTTGATCTTTAAATCCTTGATTATTTGAGCACCAATACCATAATTTCTTATGAGTTTATCATTACCTTTCTTATAAAAACTTTTATTCTTATAGTCCTTAAGTGTTTGTGTAACTGATTTTAAATTTGTATCTTTAATAAAAACTAGAACGCAATTATGAAATTTTTTGAAATAATTTAAAGTTTTATTAAATGAATTTGGAAGTTGTTGATTAATTAGATAATTTTGTACTACATTAGAAGAAATCACTCTAACTCTTGGTGTAATATCTTTTTTAATATTGCCTTTTATTAAAGCAAAATGTTCAGAACCATCTAAGAGATTTTCATATATTCTAATCTTAAATTTTTGATTTTTAACTATAATGTCTGATTGTTTTTTTAATTTAATCAGTTTTTCTTTTTTAAGACGATATGCTATTAAGTCTTCAATTTTACCAATTTTAAGATTATGTTTTTTTGCAAAATCAAATAAATCTTTACCTTTTGACATAGTGCCATCTTCATTCATTATTTCACAAATAACTGCAGAATTATTCTTATTTGCTAGTTTTGAAATATCGACGGATGCTTCTGTGTGACCCGCTCTGACTAGAACACCTCCATCTTTGGCAATAATAGGAAAAATATGACCTGGAGATACTATTTCTTTTTTATTTACATTTCTTTTTGACGCAATTTTAATTGTTTTAGCTCTATCTTTTGCAGATATTCCTGTCGTAATACCTTTTTTAGCTTCAATTGAAATTGTAAATGCTGTTTTGTTTCTTGATTGATTTATTGGTGACATTAAAGACAAATTCAATCTTTTTGCTTGAATTCTGTCTAAAGCTAAACAAATTAAACCACGACCATACTTGGCCATAAAATTAATATATTTAGCATTAGCATCTGAAGATGAAATAATTAAATCACCTTCATTTTCTCTTTTTTCATCATCAACTAAAATGAACATTCCCCCTTTTTTGGCTATACTTATTATTTTTTCGATTGATGTAAAATTATTTTTTTTCATTAAAATAATTTTTAACGTATTTAGACAGGATATCTATCTCTATATTAACTAGATCGTTTTTTTTTAATGATGCTAAATTTGTCTGTTTAAAAGTGTGGGGAATGACCCAAATTTCAAAACCTTTTTTTGTTACTTTAGAAATTGTTAAAGAAATGCCATTAACACTAATTGAAGCTTTTTCAATAAGATTAATTCTTTCTTTTTTATTAATTTCAAATTCAAATAGGTGTGATTTATCTATTTTTTTTAAAATTAAAATTTTAGCAACTGTATCAACATGTCCTTGACAAATATGTCCTGAAATTTTGTGTCCGTATTTTAAAGGTAATTCAAGATTGACTTTATCTTTTAATTTAAGAAATTTGAATTTAGATCTTTTAATCGTTTCATTAGATAGGTAAAATTCAGATATATCTTTTTTGATATCAATTAATGTCAAACAAACACCGTCACACGCAACTGATACCCCTAAGTTTTTATTATTGAGTTTTAAATCAGATTTAATAAAAATATTACTACCTTTTTTTCTTTTTACAATTTTTGTAATAATTCCCTGATTAAATATTATTCCATTAAACATACTATCTCTTATAGAGTGTTATTAGATCTTTACCTAATTTTGTATTAATTTTTGATCTATTTTTATAATTTTGCTTTAAATATTTAAAGGAATTAAAGTCTTTATAAGAAACAAATTTTGATAAATTTTTTTGACTTTTAAATAAGTAAAATTGATTAAACAATTTATTTATTAAAAAATTTTTTGATAAATCATTGCCACCTTCAACTAATAAATTTCTACAACCTAAATCATAAAGTTTTCTTAGGATTGATTTTATATCAAAATATTCATTTCTGATTAAATTTGACTTTACTAAATTGATACCTTTTTTTTTAAATATTGATATTTTTTTCTTATTTGCTTTTTTATAAAAAATAATCGTATTATTTTTATTGCTTGTTTTAAAAATATATGACGATGTTTTAGTCTTTAAGTGATTATCTAAAATTATTCTTTTTGGTGAAAATCTATAAAAATTTTTAAGTCTGCAATTTAATCTTGGATTGTCTTTATTTAAAGTTTTATAAGAAATTAATAAAGAATCATTTTTGTATCTCAAAAAATGAGTTAATTTATCTGAGTTAATATCTGTTATTTTTTTTGTACCATGACTGTAAATTAAATTATTTTTTGAAATTGCGATTTTACCAGTAACAAATGGTCTTTTTTTTTTTCTATTAAAAAAATAAGGATAGTAAAAATCGTTAGCCTCACTTTTTAGTAAACCCTTTTTAACAATTATATTTTTTGATTTAAAAATTTTATAACTTTTCCCTTTTACCTTTTTGTCAATATCTTCTATTGGATAGATAATTTCATTAATCTTATTTTTAATTATTTTTTTTGTACACGGTGTTGTTTTGCCATAATGACTGCATGGTTCGAGTGATACATACATTTTTGCACCCTTTAGATTTTCATTTGAATTTTTAATTGCATTGTGTTCTGCGTGAGGTCTTCCAGCAAATCCAGTCTGACCAATTGAGATAATCTTATCTTTTTTAACAATAATGCAGCCAACTGATGGATTTTTACCTGTTAAGCCGTGTCGAGCTCTTGCTAAATTTAAAGCAAGTCTCATATATTGAGTATCTTTTTTTGTAAATTTATCTTTTCTTGTAGACATCTAATTTGTCCACGAATTGTACAAAGTCTTTTTCTTCTCTAAAATTTCTATAGACTGATGCAAATCTTACATAAGCAACTGGGTCAAGTTCTTTTAATCCTTCCATAACCATTGTACCAATTGTGTTTGTTGATATTTCGCTCTGGCCTAATTCTTCAAGAGATCTTGAAATCTTACTAATAAATTTTTCAGCTGTTTCAGTATCTATCGGTCTTTTTTTAAGTGCTATATAAATAGATTTAGACAATTTATCTCTATCAAAAGAAGATTTTCTCCCATTCTTTTTAATAACCATTATTTCTCTAAACTGGACTCTTTCAAAAGTTGTAAACCTTGCCCCACATACACATAGTCTTCTTCTGCGTATAGCAGTGCCATCCTCTGTGGGTCTTGAGTCTACAACTGATGTTTCTCCTTTTTTACAAATCGAACAAATCATTTACTTTAAATTCTTATATATTGGAAAAGAAGATGTTAGTCTTATTACTTCATCTTTCACTTCTTTTTCAATTTTACTATTATCTTCTGGATTTTTTGATAAGCCTTTAATAACTTTTGTTATTAAATCACCAACTTTTTTAAATTCATTTAAACCAAAACCTCTTGTTGTGGCTGCTTGCGTTCCAAGCCTTATACCTGATGTGATCATTGGTTTTTCATTATCAAAAGGTATTCCATTTTTATTACAAGTAATGTTAGCATTACAAAGACTTTCAGCAGCAGTAATACCTTTTACATTAAATGGTCTTAGGTCTACCAACATTAAGTGGGTGTCTGTACCATCTGAATAAATTTTAAATCCATTATTTTTAAGTGTTTCTGATAAAATTTTAGCATTTGCCAAAACTGATTTGATGTAATCTTTGAATTCAGGTTTTAAAGCTTCTAAAAAACCAGCTGCTTTTGCAGCAATCACGTGCATTAAAGGTCCACCCTGATAACCTGGAAAAACAGCCGTATTAAATTTTTTTGCTAAATCTTCGTGGTTAGTTAAAATGATTCCACCTCTTGCACTTCTGAAAACTTTATGTGTTGTTGATGTAACAACATGGGCATGGTCACAAGGATTGGGATAACCTTTACCAGCAACTAATCCTGAAAAATGTGCCATGTCAACCATTAAGTAAGCACCAATCTTATCAGCTATATTTCTAAATTTTTTAAAGTCAATTACTCTTGAGTATGCACTACCACCTGCAATTATAAGTTTAGGATTGTGTTTTAAAGCAAGCTTTTCAACCTCATCATAATCAATAAGTTCGGTTCTTTTATCAACATCATAACCAATTGCATTAAACCACTTACCTGACATTGAAATTTTTAAACCATGAGTAATATGACCGCCAGAATTTAAACTCATTCCAAGAAATGTGTCACCAGGATTCAATAATGCTAAAAATACAGCTCCATTTGCTTGTGCACCAGAATGAGGTTGAGCGTTAGCAAACTTGCAATTAAATAATTTTTTAAGTCTTTCAATGGCCAAGTTTTCTGCAACATCAACATGTTCACACCCATTATAATATCTTTTACCAGGGTAACCTTCTGCATATTTATTCGTTAAAACTGATCCTTGGGCCTCAAGTACAGCTTGTGATACAATATTTTCTGAAGCAATTAATTCAATATGCTGTTGCTGTCTTTTTAATTCATCTCCTATTGCTTTATGCAATTCTGGATCAGTTTTAGATAAAGAATCTTCAAAAAAACTTTTGTATTGATCATTGATATATTTATTTTCACTAGACATAATTAAATCTTCTTAATACGTTTTAAGTGTCTACCACCCTCAAACTTAGTGCTTAAAAAAATGCTTACACATTTTAAAGCAATATTTTTAGATAATAGCCTCGCACCTAATGTAATGATATTTGCATCGTTATGCAATCTTGATAATTTGGTTGATTTCAAATTAAAACATTGAGCAGCACGGATGTTTTTATGCCTATTTGCAGTAATATTCATACCCATACCTGATCCACAAATTAATATACCAACATGGTTTTTATTTATCTTAACTTTTTTGGCAACTTTATGAGCATAATCCGGATAATCAACACGATTATCGTTTTTAGGGCCCAAATCATGATATGCAAGTTTTTGCTTATCTAGTTGATCTTTAATTAATTCTTTTAATCTATACCCTGCGTGATCTGATGAAATAAATATCTTTTTCAAGTTAATTAAACTTATGATCAAGTACACATGCAACTAAATGGATTCTATCTTCCTCTCCTCCATTAAAAAAGTTATGGTATTTAATGTTGTTTGTAATCCAAACAGATCCATCAGCTGGTAAGTGTTTGGCAACATTATCAACTACCATTATTGCGCCTGGATTAGTTATGATTGGAATATGAAGTCTTGGTTCAGGATCTCTATGCCAACTTAGTGTTGATCTTGGTTGTTTAAGCAAAACCCTAACTCTACCTAATTTATATTTAGATGAAAGTACATCGAAGACTTCTTTAAAATAAGTATTCTTAAAGTCTTCTACAAATTCTGAATATGCAGCTTCATCAATATTTACATCTCTTGAAACTTCTTTCCCTGATGAATCAGGTTTTGTCCAAAAAACACCTCTTGCATTATGACCTTTGATAGAATTTGGATCACCAGGAATTTGCGTTAATGAGATAGCTCCAAAATTTGATATACCATCTGGACTGTCAAAGTTTTTGATTTTTATAATTTCATGGTAAGCTTTTTTTAGTTTATCAATATCAAATTGAATGTCTTGCTTTTGAAAATCTTTAAAATTTAATGTCATTTAAATTGTTTATTACCCTTTTTAAGATATATTTGTATATTACATTTGTCGCATTTTATAAATAAATTAAAAAAATGATAACAGGAAATTACCCAAATTTGAGACTTAGACGCAGTCGAAAAAATGATTGGTCTAGGAGATTAATTCAAGAAAGTAGCCTATCTTCAAGTGATTTTATACTTCCTATTTTTCTAATAGAAGGAAAAAACATAAAACAACCGATCAAAACAATGCCTGATGTGTACAGATATACGATAGATAAACTTGGAATTATTCTAGATAAAGCAATTAAGAATAAAATACCTATGGTTGCACTATTTCCACATACTAAAATTAAATTAAAAGATAAACTTGGATCAGAGGCTTTAAACGAGAATAATCTTGTATGCCAAGCAATAAAATATGTAAAAAAAAGATATAAGAACGAAATTGGGATTATGTGTGACGTTGCTTTAGACCCTTACACTTCACATGGCCATGATGGTTTGTTGAAATCAGGATATGTTTTAAATGATGAAACTATAAATGTTTTAATTAAACAGTCATTACTTCATGCTGAAATTGGCTGTGATGTACTGGCACCCTCAGATATGATGGACGGAAGAATTGGAAAAATTAGAAAAGCTTTAGATAGTGAAGGACATCAAATGGTTCAAATACTTTCTTACGCAGTAAAATATGCTTCAAGCTTTTATGGGCCATTCAGAGATGCTGTTGGTTCAAAAGGACTATTAAAAGGTAATAAAAAAACCTATCAGATGGATTTTAGAAATAGTAATGAAGCTATAAGAGAAGTTGCTTTAGATATTAAAGAAGGTGCTGATATGGTAATGGTAAAGCCTGGAATGCCCTATTTAGATATTATAAAAACAGTTAAAGATAATTTTAAAATTCCAGTTTTAGCTTATCAAGTTTCTGGTGAATATAGCACAATCAGTCAAAGCATCAAAAAAGGTTTAATAGATAAAAATTCTATTCTAGAGAGTTTAATATCCTTTAAAAGAGCTGGTGCTAATGCAATAGTAAGTTACTATGCAGATAGAATAGAGGATTTAATAAAATAGATTATTTTAAAAGATTAACAAAATGAGTTCTAGAACTTGGAATACTTAAATTATTAGGTTTTAATATACTTTTTTCAAGATAATCAGTAACAAGTTTTAAACCATTAAGTAAATTCTTTAAATCTACATTTTTACTATTATTTTCAATTAAAAAACTTGGGATATTTTTTCTTTCTGTTGATGATTTAACATAGTAATTAATCTGATTATTGATTATTTCTTTTTCTGCCATATTTTTTAGTTCAAGGTCATAACCCAGAAGTTTTAGCAACTCTAGTTCCCAAAAAATATATTCTTGGATCCAATTTTTATAAGTTAATAAATCAAAAAATTTGTTGATTAAAATAAAAATTTCTTTATTTGACTGAGCTTCGGCTGTCAAAAGTTTTATCAAATTCATAGCGGAAGAGATACATGATAGTTTTTGTTTTTCATCAAAATAAAGTGGTGTTAAGGCTCTTAATATTTCAATTTTAAAATAACCAATTCTAGTTGGACTTTTTGTATTATAATTTACATAAAGTTTATTTCCAATTTGTAAATAATTTTTAATCTTCTTGGATGTTCCACCAAAAATAATTCCAGAAACTTTACCATAATTTTCTGTAAAAACTTCAGCAATTATAGAATTTTCACTATATCGGTTTTTAGAAATCAAATATGCATTATCATCCCAATTCATTTTTTTAATATACTTTTAAGACATAGAGATGCTGAATTTTGTTCAGCATCTTTTTTAGATGCACCTTCGGCGGTAAAAAATTTAGTATTTTTTAATTTAACGGCTACTTTAAATATTGGTTTATGTCTAGGACCAGTATTAGATATTAATTTATATATAGGTAAGCTTTTAAAAAATTTTAGTGAATATTCTTGAAGCTTTGTTTTAGAGTCTATTAAGGTTATTACACTAGCCTTAATATGATCACTCCATAAATTTAATATAAATTTTTCTGTATAATTTAAGCCTTTGTCTAGGTATATTGCACCGATTAATGCTTCTAAACAATCTGAAACAACCTTATCCTCTATCTTAATTTTTTTATTTTTAGGGTTAAATACTAATATATACTTTTCTAATTCAATTTTTTTTGCAATTTCTAAACACTTTTTTTTATTCACTAACGATGCAAATTTTTTATCTAAGATCCCCTCTTTTTCATCAGGATAAATTTCTAATAATTTCTTTGCAATAACGAGCCCTAAAACCCTATCTCCTAAAAATTCAATTTTTTCATTATTATTTTTTGAGTCAAAACTTTTATGAGTTAAACATTTTATAAATATTTTTTGATTGGAAAACTTAAGTTTAAGTTTTTTTTCAAGATTTTTGGAATTTATTTTCATTAATTAATCTTTTTAAAAAATCTTTCAAATCGAATTGTTTTATGCCACTTCCAAAAAGAAAAAATGCTGCCAATTCTAAAATCGGTTGAAAAAAAAATAAATTGAACCTTTCCAACCAAATTATCTTGATGAACATAACCCACGCTAGTCAAATATCTACTATCCTTTGAACAGTCTCTATTATCACCTAAAAAAAAATAATGATTTTCCGGAACTACAAAAGTATCAGAATTTTGATAACTATATTTCTTTAGATATACGGTGTTGTAAATTTTACCACTTGGAAGTTTTTCATTAAATGTATTAACATCGATACTTTTTGTGCCACAATAAATTAGATCATCTTTGGCAATTCTAGATTTTAATATCTGATTATTGTTCAAAAAAAGATCGCCATTAATAAATTTTATTTTATCTCCAGGTATTCCTATTAATCTTTTGACATAGTCAGTTCTATTATCTGACGGTGTTTTAAAGACTATTACATCTCCGGCTTTTGGATTGTTTGAGAAAATTCTACCTTTAAAGATTGGTGGACTAAATGGAAATGAATGTTTACTATATCCATAAGAATATTTTGTTACAAACAATCTATCTCCAACCAACAAAGTTGGCTCCATAGAAGATGAAGGTATATAAAATGGTTGTATAAATAATGATCTAATAATAATAGCTATAATTAATGCATAAAAAATTGTCTTTAAGTTATCAATTATGATATTTTTATTTATTTTCATTTTTTTTGTAAAATTACGTATGCAACAGAATATTTTTTTTCATCTGAAATTGATAGAAAGAAATTAAAAGAAGATATTTTAAATTTTTTTTGAATAATCTTTTTTATTTTATCATTTAGAACAAATAAAGGTTTTCCATATTCATCATTAACTATTGATATATCATTAAAATTAAGATTATTTCTGAACCCAGTTCCAATAGATTTAGCTAAAGCTTCTTTAGCAGCAAATCTTTTTGAATAATAGTTCTTTTTATTTCTAATTTTTTTTGCATGTAGGATTTCTGTTTTAGAAAAAATGCGCTTAATGAATAGGTTATTTTTTAAAGACTTATCAATACGCGAATTTTCGACAATATCAACGCCTATACCCAATATTTTCATTTTACTTCTTAGATATTTCTTTGAATTTTTTAATCGTTTTTTTTAAACCGTGAACTATTGACTCACCTATAATAAAATGTCCGATGTTAAATTCTTCAATTTCTTTAAGTTTAGATAAAATTGCTGTAGTCTTATAATCAAGTCCATGGCCAGCGTGAACTTCCAGATTATTTTTTTTTGCAATTTTACAACATTTTTTAATTTTGGTTAGTTCCTGTGCATAATTTTTTTTGTTTTTAACTAGTTCAGAAATTTTACCTGTATGAAGTTCTATGCAATCAGTATTTAGATCTTTAGCGATTTCAACATCTTTTATAATAGGGTCAATAAATAAACTTGTTCTTATTTTTTGTTTTTTAAATTTTGCTATTGTATTTTTAATTTTTTTAAAATTTTTAGACAAGTTCAAACCACCTTCTGTTGTAACTTCATTTCTTTTTTCAGGTACTATACAAATAAAATTAGGTTTATTTTTAAGTGCAATTTTTAATATTTCATCATTTAATGATATTTCTAAATTTGTTGTAATATTTTTATTTTTACAAATCTTTATTACATCTAAATCATTTATATGTCTTCTATCTTCTCTTAAATGTATAGTTATAGAGTGAGCTCCACAACCAATAACATATTTTGCTATATTTAGTGGATCAGGATGTTTCGAACCTCTTGCATTTCTAACTGTTGCTACGTGATCAATATTAATACCTAATCTTTTCATTGTATAAATCTACTTCCTGGTACCGAAATAGGTATATTTTTGAGCCTCTCAGGTAGATTTTTTTTATCAAATGTTTGAACATTTATTTTCATATGGGAAATAATTTTCTTTTTTATTTTAAGTGTTTTTTTTGTTGAACGATCTATTATGGAAGCGAAACCTACAAGCTTTGCTCCTGATTTTGTAATTAATCTTACACATTCTAAGCTTGATTTTCCTGTTGTAATAACATCTTCAAGAATTAAAACTTTTGAACCTTTTTTTATGTTAAATCCTCTTCTTAAAACAAATTTGCTATTAACTCTTTCACAAAATATTGTTTCTTTTTTTAATAACCTGCCCACTTCATAACCAATGATAACACCACCCATAGCAGGAGCCAATATTAAATCTATAGATTTATAATTCTTCTTAATTTTTTTTGCTAAAGATTTACAAATTTCTTTAGCTAAATGAGGATAACTTAACAATTTTGCACATTGAATATATTGTGTTGAATGTAATCCAGATGAAAGAACAAAATGTCCTTCTAAAAGAGCATTAGTCTTTTTTAAAATATTTAAAGATTTTTTGTGTGAAAGCATTTCTTTTATCCTCATGTCTGATAATTTTAAATTTTATTTGCATTTGTTTTAACTGACTTATAAAATTTGTAAAGTTTTTCAAATTGTGAACAATAAGTTTAAATCTGAAGTTTATGTAATCTTTTGTTTTTTCTTTCATTTCAACACCTGAAATATTAAGTTTATGTTCACCTACTAGTGTCGTAACTTCACCAAGTTTTCCTGGTTTATCAGGTAAAGACATCCATAAAGTGGTATTATATTTTTTAACACGTTCATTTTTTTCTTCACCTTTATCGTGCCAATATTTTCTAATTGCTGATCTAGCTTTGCCCGTTTTTGTGACTGGTATCCAATGTAGTGACGGAGATCTATTTTTAGATGTAATTATATCAACAACATCACCATTGTGAAGTATGCTCTGAAGTTCACTATCTTTTCCATTAATTTTACAACCCTTTGTGTTATTTCCAATTTTTGTATGTACAGCATAAGCAAAATCAATAGGTGTAGCATTTTTAGGTAATTTGATAACTAAACCTTTTGGTGTAAAGCAAAAAACATTTTCTTGAAACATTTGGAGTTTTGTATATTCAAAAAAATGTTCTGGATTTTCGTTTTTATCAATAATTTCAACAAGATCTGCTAACCAATCATATTCTTTCCAACTTAGAGAATTAAATTTTTCAGATGATTTATATTTCCAGTGAGAAGCAATACCTCTTTCAGCATATTCGTGCATTTGCTTTGTTCTCAGTTGAATTTCGATAGGTCTTCTATTTGGACCGATGACAGCTGTATGTAAAGATTGATAATTATTTATTTTTGGTGAAGAAATATAGTCTTTAAATTTTCCAGGAATACAATTCCATCTTTTATGAAATATACCCAACGCTTTATAACAATCTGTAATATTATTAAGTATTACTCTAAACCCAATAATATCTGAAATTTGCTCAAGTGAAATTCTTTTTTTTTGAACTTTTCTCCAAATAGAAAAAGGAGTTTTTTCTCTTCCTACAATCTCAGCATTTATCATGTGCTCATTTAAAAGCTGACTTAATTCCAAAGAAATTTCATTAAAACTATTTACTTTATAATCTTTAATCTCATCTAATCTTTTGTTTATAAGTTTTCTTGCTTTGTTATTCAAAACTTTAAATGATAAATCCTCTAACTCATCTCTAATCCTATGCATGCCCATTCGATCTGCTAACGGGGCATAAATTTCCATTGTTTCTTTTGCTATACGTTCTTTTTTATCAATCTTATTAATTGCATCTATTGTTCTCATGTTGTGAAGACGATCTGCAATTTTAACAAGTANGACTCTTATATCTTTTGAAGTTGCTAAAATTAGNTTTCTAAAATTTTCAGCTCTTGAGTTTGATATAGCTTGGTTTTCAAGTTCAGATATTTTTGTGACACCATCAACTAAATCTGCCACCTCCTGTCCAAATTCTTCTTTAATTGTTTCATATGTGGCGTGAGTGTCTTCAATAGTGTCATGTAATAAACCTGTGGTTACAGTAGCACTATCCAATTTAAGCTCTGTTAATATATTTGCCACTGCAATAGGGTGATTTGAATATGGGTCTCCTGAGTAACGCTTTTGATTTTTATGGGCATTAACAGCAAAATCATAAGCTTTACTTAATTTTTCTGTATTTAAAAATTTATTATAAGCTTTTACTTTGTCTATTAATTCTTCAGAATTAAGCATATTAAACTATATCATTAATTTATAATTGTTTAATAGATCTTAAATCTTTAATTGGTAAAGTATTAATTAATTCAACTATATTCATCTTTAATTTTGCATGTTTCCACGATTTATTGACTTCAAATAATGGTAATAAGACAAAATTTCTTTTTGTCATTCTGGGGTGAGGCAAAATTAATTTATTGTTTTTTTTATTTAATATTTTTCCGTTATAGTCAATGATATCAATATCACATGGTCTGGGTGAATTTTTTTCAGATCTTATTCTGCCTAATTTTGACTCAATTGAATTACAAACTTTCAATATTTCTAGTGGATTTAAATTCGTTTTCACTTTTAAAACAATATTCACGTACATCGGCATTAGTGGATTTGGCCACGACTCTGAAATATAATGAGATGAAGATCTTAAAATTTTAATTTTAAAGCGTTCTAATTCAAATTTTGATTTTTGAATATTTTGCACTCTATTTCCTAAATTTGACCCTATTGCTAAATAAATATGATTAACTTGTTTTTCTGATATGTCTTGCTTTTTCACGATTCCAATCCCTATTTTTTTTTGTTGCTCTTTTATCAAACTGTTTTTTTCCTTTGGCTACAGCTATCTCAATTTTTGCTTTTCCTTTTTTAAAATACATTTTTGTTGGAACTAAAGTGAAGCCATCTCTTTGCATTTTTCCAATTAATTTATTAATTTCTTTTTTATTTAATAAAAGTTTTCTTTCACCCGTAGGTTCATGGTTAGAGTAACTTGCTTGTTTTAAAGCTGCGATATGGGAGTTAATCAAAACTATTTCCCCATTTTTTTCAACAGCATAAGAGTCTGCAATATTAACTCTTCCTTCTCTAATTGATTTTATTTCTGATCCTCTAAGAACGATTCCAGCTTCTATTAAATTTTCAAAAAAATAATTAAAACTTGCTTTCCTATTAAAACAAATAATTTTTAAACCATTATTGGTTTTTTTATTCATTATAATAATTTTGCTGATATTAAAGCTTCTTTAATAACTAGTTTTGTTGGTTCGGTAACTTTAACAAGCGGCAATCTTATATCATCTGCACACATGCCTAAAAGTTTTGCAGCATACTTTACGGGACTTGGATTGCTTTCTATAAACATAGCATTATGAACAGGCTGCAAAATTTTATCTAATTTAACAGCTTCTATTTTTTCATTTTCATTCTTTGACAATGAATATTTTTGAAATTTTGAACAAAGTTTTGGTGCGATATTAGCTGTAACACTTATAGCACCAACTCCTCCTCTTTTATTAAATTCTAATGCATTATCATCATTTCCTGTAAGTTGAATAAACTCATTACCCATTTTTTTCATTTGAGTATCTACTCTGCTCAAGTCACCTGTTGCATCTTTTACGCCAACAATATTTTTTAACTCAAATAATCTTGCCATAGTATCTACCGTCATATCTATGACGGATCTGCTCGGAATATTATAAATTATAATTGGTATTCCACATTTATCATTAATTGCTTTGTAGTGTTGATATAAACCCTCTTGAGTCGGTTTATTATAATAAGGTGTTACTATTAGCACAGCATCAGCTCCTACTTTTTCAGCATGTGTTGTTAAAGATACAGCTTCTTCTGTGGAGTTTGACCCTGTCCCAGCTATAACTGGGTTTTTTCCATTACTCTCTTTAATGCAGAGCTCAATGACTTTTTGGTGTTCATCATGACTTAAAGTTGGTGACTCGCCAGTAGTACCAGCTGGTATTAGGCCATTTGTTCCATTATTAATATGAAAATGTATGATTTTTATATATGCATCAATATCTAATTTATTGTTTTTAAATGGGGTTATTAAAGCAACATTTGATCCTTTGAACATAAATACTTATAACATAGTTTAACGATTCATTTAGTAAATTTATGCTTAGAAATATATTTTTTTTTATTAAAATATTGACTATATTTTTTGTATCAATAACAAACATTGATGCAGAAGAATTACTCATTATACCGTTAAAAAAACCTATTTTAGGTAAAATAATTGAACAAAAAAAAATTGAACAGGGTGTTATAAGGCCTAAACCTAAACCAATAACTATTATTAAGAATGAAGATTTATCTGTTGAAATAATAAAACCGAAGTCAAAACCTGAAAATAAGAATATTAAAAAAGAGACTAAACAGATAGATAGTGAAAAAATTAAAACAAAAAGTAACTCAATTGAATTTACAAAAAAAGCATCAAAAAATGATCTTATAATTCCCAGAAAAAAACCACTTGTTATCAAAAAATCAGATTCAATAAGTAAAACTACGTCAAAATATTATAATAAGAAAGATTTTAATATTGCAAAAAAATCAATAAAAGCTATGGAAAAGAGTCAATGGCCTTCAGCAGTTTCATTATCAAGAAAGGCTAAAGATAAATCTATATATAATTTTATACAATGGAGACATTTATTAACTAAAGGTAATAATGCTAGTTTTTATGATTACATGACTTTTATTAAAGATAATGAAAATTACCCAAGAATTAATAGAATTAAATACTTAGCTGAACATAAACTATCTACTGATAAAATTTCACCTAAAAAAATAATAAATTGGTTTGGTGATGATGAACCGCTAAGTGGATTTGGAAAATTAATTTTAGGTGAGAGTTTTATTCTAAAGGGAGATATTGATAAAGGCACTTCTCTTATTAAAAATGGTTGGGTGACTGCAGAATTAAGTAGATCTGATATGAAATTTTTTAGAAAAAAATTTAAAAAATATTTAAATGCTAATGATTATATTAAAAGAGCGGACTACTTAGCTTGGGAAAATAAATACTGGGATTTAAAAAGAATGCTTAGATATTTACCAAAAGACTATCAATTACTTTATACGGCAAGACAAATTTTGATGAGTAAATCTTATGGTGTCGATAAAGCTATTTCCAGTGTTCCACAAAAATTAAAAAATGATGCTGGTTTAAATTATGATCGCCTTAAATGGAGAAGAAAAAGAGGCCGTGTTGACTCTTCTCTTGAAATTCTTCTCAAAATTAAAAATGATAAGAATTATTTAGTGAGACCTGACAAATGGTGGAAAGAAAGAGCTATAATTTCTAGATCCTTGATCTATAAAAAAAAATATGAAACTGCTTACAAGATAAGTAGTAACCATGCACTTAAAAAAGGTCCTGAGTTTGCAGAAGCTGAATGGATGAGTGGCTGGATAGCTTTAAGTTTTTTAGATGATCCCATATTAGCAATTGATCATTTTAATAACTTTTATCAAAATGTTGGATATCCTATTAGCTTGTCAAGAGGCGCTTACTGGCTTGGAAAATCTTATGAAAAAATTGGTGATAAAAAACAATCGAACGAATGGTATAAAGAAGCAACAAAGTATTTAACTACTTATTATGGTCAATTAGCTCACTTAAAAATTGCTCCAAATGAAAAATTTGAACTAAGTAAACAACAAGAAATTAGTGAAGATTATAAAAAATACTTTTACAATAATGATTTAATTAAGATTATACATCTTTTGGACGAACTTAATAAAGATAAATATACTAAAAGTATTTTAAAACATATTGCTAACGATAATGTTGAAAAAGGTAGTGAAATCTTAGCAGCAGAACTCGCGTCTAATATATCACGATATGATTTTGCAATACAAATTTCAAAATTAGCATCTTATGAAAAACGATTTCATAATGATTTTAATTATCCAATGATAAGTACGCCTAATTATGTCAACGGTCGTAAAATACCTGAAACAGCCTTTATACTTTCAATAATTAGACAAGAAAGCGAATTTGATATGACTGCCCATAGCCATGCTGGAGCACAAGGATTAATGCAGTTAATGCCTTACACTGCTAAATTAGTTGCTAAACAGGCAAAACTTCCTTATGCAAAATCAAGATTAACGTCCGACCCTGAATATAATATAAATTTAGGGTCACATTATATAGCTGGATTAATATTACAATATGACGGAGCTTATCCTTTTGCAACAGCCGCATATAACGCTGGACCTAAAAGAGTTAAATATTGGAAAAAAATTAATAAAAACCCTCAAAAAAAACAAATTGATTATGTTGATTGGATTGAGTTAATTAAGTTCAAAGAAACAAGGAATTACGTACAACGCGTTATGGAAAACTACAATGTTTATAGATACATTTTAGAAAAAAAACCAATAAAAATGAAAGATTTTTTTAAAGATCAGCCACTATTTTAATTATGGCGGAAGAGGAGGGATTCGAACCCTCGGTACAAGTTTCCCCGCACGGTCATTTAGCAAACGACTGGTTTCAGCCTCTCACCCACTCTTCCACTGCGAC
>JGI20158J14315_10000384_pt1 | contig 32755 bp, 34 predicted proteins | sample COG_08_FD_14315 | JGI IMG/M metagenome (IMG submission 14315)
GAGGCTTTGAATGCGGTGGGAAGTGACGTCGTGCAGGTCGCGCTGTCAGGACAAACAAGTCCTTGTTTGATAACGGACCCCGAAGAAGAGCAGGCTCAGTTTGTCATTAGCCCAATGGTTATATAGGAATTTTTAATAGTAAGCGCTAACATACAAAATAATCCAAAGGAAATTTTGGACTTTTTAAAATCGATCTTTTTAAATATTAGCCCCCCAAGTAAGGATTGAGCTATGAAGTTTTCAATCAGTCGAGAAACGTTATTGCGGCCGCTGCAGCAGGTAGCTGGGGTGGTTGAGCGTCGTCAAACGTTACCTATTTTATCCAACATTTTATTGCGCGTTGAAGGTTCTCGACTTTCGATGACGGGAACAGACCTTGAAGTTGAAATGGTTGGGCAACTTAATGCCTCGGTAGATTTAGAAGGTGAAGTGACGGTTCCTGCACGCAAGTTTGTTGATATTTGCCGTGAGCTACCGGATAACGCCGAAATCGATATTACGTTAAAAGAAGATCGGTTAGAGATTCGATCTGGGCGCTTTCGGTCGAATCTGTCAACCTTGCCGGCGAGTGATTTTCCGGCTGTCGAGACGTCCAGTGCGGATAGTCAAGTATCAATCCAAGCTGAGGTTATGAAGCAGTTGTTAGATCTAACCGCTTTCGCTATGGCTCAGCAAGATGTGCGGTACTTCTTAAACGGTATGTTGGTTGAGCAGGGTTTTGGCGCCATAAGATGTGTTGCCACTGACGGCCATCGTCTGGCGTCAAATTATCATCAATTGGGCGAGCGAACGGATGAACCGGCGTCGCAAGTGATTGTGCCGCGCAAAGGGGTTTTAGAACTGCAGCGGTTGCTCAATGATTGTGATGAGGATGTGTCGCTTGCTTTTGGCGCGAATCACTTGCGGTTATCAACTGGACCTTTTCAGTTAACGACCAAATTAGTCGATGGTCGGTTCCCAGATTATGAGCGAGTCATTCCAAGAAATGGTGACAAACAGATTATTGCGAATAAGCAAGATTTGCGGCGGGCATTGAATCGAACGGCGATTTTATCGAATGAGAAATTCCGAGGTATTCGGGTTAATTTCAGCGAAGGCTTGATTACCCTGAGCACCAACAATCCCGAACAAGAAGATGCGGAGGAAACCTTGCCGGTCGACTATACCGGTACGCCTTTAGAAATTGGGTTTAATGTTGGCTATTTATTGGATGTGCTAAACGTGATCCGTGGGGAAACCGTTAAAATTACGGTGTTTGATGGCAACAGCAGTGCCTTGATTGAGGATCCTGCGGTAGAAAACGCCCTCTACGTGATCATGCCGATGAAGCTATGAGTCTAAGCCAGCTGGAAGTTCTCAGTTTTAGGAACATACAGCAGGCAACGTTAACGCCGAGTACGGGGGTTAACGGGTTTTATGGGGACAACGGCAGTGGTAAAACCAGCTTGCTCGAGACCATTTATTTTCTGGGACATTTTAGATCGTTTCGTGCTCAGCACGCAGCCTCGGTGATTGGAGATGACTCGGAGTTTGCATTGGTTCGAGGACGAACCACCGGCGGGGACCAGTTGGCGGTTCAGCGAGGTCGCAGCAAACGGCATCAATTACGACTGAACCAAGAGCCGATCGTACGAAGTAGCGCCTTGGCCGCGGTATTACCGACCATGGTGTTCGACCCGAACACCATTCAGTTGGTGCTGGGTGAGCCAGAACGGCGTCGACGGTTTTTAAATTGGGGACTGTTTCACGTGAAACCCCAATTCTCAGAAGAGTGGCGGGCTTGTGCGCGGGCATTGCATCAGCGAAATCAGCTGTTAAAGCTTGGCCGATCAAATGATGCGCTGAGTGACTGGACGCGCGTTTTGGCAGCCCATAGCGAGGTGATCGACAGTTATCGCGAGGCATATTATCAGCAGTTGCGCCTTGAGTTCCTCCGATTAACGCAGTTACTTGGGCGTTTCGATGGGTTAAAGCTTGAATACCGGCGTGGCTGGCCGTCAGAGATGTCGTTGGCGGAAGCCTTGCAGGCAGATCTGGCAACGGATCTTAGGAGGGGGTTTTCGCAAAAAGGCTTGCACCGATCAGATTTACGATTGTCGGTGGGAGGCCGCTCCGTGATTGAGCACTACAGCCGGGGCGAGGCGAAAATGTTGGCTTGGGCGCTGAGTTTGGCGCAGTTGAGTTGCTTGCCGGATGTCGTGCGCCAAAAGACGATTTTATTGGTTGATGACCCGGTTGCAGAAATAGATGGCGATCACGGTCAGCTCATCTCAGGTTGTTTAACTGAAAATAACCCGCAAATTTTTACGACCTGTACCGATCCAGAAGCATTAACGCAATTTTGGGGGCACAAATTAAACCGGCTGTTTCACGTGAAACAGGGTATAATTCGGGACACTGGAGGGGACCACTATGAGTGACGAACGGACTTACGATTCAAGCAGCATTAAGGTTTTAAAAGGCCTTGAAGCGGTCCGCAAGCGGCCTGGGATGTATATCGGTGACACGGATGATGGCACTGGTTTACACCATATGGTTCAGGAGTTGGTCGATAACTCGATTGATGAAGCCTTAGAAGGACATTGTTCCAGTATTGACGTCATTATCCACCCAGACCAGTCTGTAACGGTTTCAGATGATGGTCGCGGAATCCCAACGGATTATCATGAAGGGGAAGGGAAATCTGCTGCCGAAGTGATTATGACGGTACTTCATGCTGGTGGTAAGTTTGATGAAAGTAGTTATAAGGTATCTGGCGGCTTACATGGCGTTGGTGTCTCCGTGGTCAATGCTTTGTCTTCCGAGTTAACGCTCACTATTTGGCGAGGTGGGGAGGTTTGGGAGCAGGTTTATCACCATGGTGAGCCTCAAACACCCTTGAGAGTTGTTGGACAAACCGAGCGCACAGGTACCCGCTGCCGATTTAGACCTTCAGAAGACACCTTTTCAAATATCGAATTTCACTACGATATCCTCGCGAAACGGTTGCGAGAGCTTTCTTTTTTAAACTCAGGCGTTGCGATTCAGTTAACCGATGAGCGGACGGGACGAACAGAAGCCTTTAAGTATGAAGGTGGCGTTCGGTCATTTGTTGAGTATTTAAACCATAATAAGACGGTACTCAGCCAAATTTTTCATTTTAAAGCCGAACGCGAAGATGGTATCGGGGTTGAAGTGGCTTTGCAGTGGAATGATTCCTACCAAGAAACCTTGCTGGCTTATACGAATAATATCCCTCAGACCGATGGCGGGACGCATTTACAGGGTTTTCGAACTGCGCTGACCCGATCGTTGAATACCTATATTGAAAAGGAAGGCCTTGGGGAAGAAGGCGCAGGTTAATACAACGGGTGACGACGCTCGAGAAGGCCTCACGGCAATTATTTCGGTCAAAGTACCGGATCCTAAATTTTCATCCCAAACCAAAGAGAAATTGGTCTCCTCCGAAGTCAAAACCGCTGTTGAGCAGGAAATGAGTCAATCTTTTACGGATTTTCTACTTGAAAACCCACAAGAGGCTAAATCAATTGTTCAAAAGATGATTGATGCGGCAAGAGCCCGAGAGGCGGCGCGGAAAGCACGCGAGATGACGCGTCGAAAAGGGGCGCTTGATATTGCAGGATTGCCCGGCAAGCTGACCGATTGTCAGGAAAAAGATCCTGCTAAGTCTGAGATTTTCCTGGTGGAGGGTGACTCTGCTGGTGGTTCAGCGAAACAAGGACGAGACCGAAAATATCAAGCCATTTTGCCTTTAAAGGGCAAAATTTTGAATGTTGAAAAAGCTCGATTCGATAAAATGCTATCCTCCGCTGAGGTCGGTACGCTGATTACAGCACTAGGCTGTGGTATTGGCCGACAGGAGTTTGATCCGGATAAGCTCCGCTATCATAAAATAATCATAATGACAGATGCTGATGTCGATGGTGCGCACATTAAGACCTTGCTACTGACCTTCTTTTTCAGGCATATGCCTGAGTTAATCGAGCGTGGCCATGTTTTGATTGCGCAGCCGCCTTTATATAAGGTCAAACGCGGTCGGCAGGAGCGTTATATCAAAGACGATGCTGAGCTCAATCAGTTTGTGCTGGAACTCGCGCTCGATGACGCCAGCTTGGTGCCGTCATCACTTGATACCCCCATGGCAGCAGAAGATTTTAGTGCTTTGGCCCATGAATACTTTGCAGTCCAAGAAAAATTGCGACGCCTAGAGCGACTCTATCCGTTGACGGTGCTCGGTAGCATGCAGTATGTCGACCGGCTCGACGTAGCAGATTTGAAAACCGAAGCCTTGGTGCAAGCTTACACCGTTGCGCTAGCGGCTGAGTTGGCGCGCCTGCAAAATGCCCAGACGCAGTATGAAACCGATCTGTTAGAAGATAGCGAACGCGGAATCTTTTACCCTGTGGTGAATGTCATTAGCCATGGCTTTAAGCGGACCTATGAGTTCACCCATGACTTTTTCGCCTCGGCAGACTATCGTGACCTGGCCTTGTTTGGCGAACGCATGAAGGTTTTAGTCCCCACAGGCAGCTTGGTTCAAAAAGGCGAGCGTTCTCAGACCGTTGATCGGTTGAGCCAGGCATTGGATTGGCTTCAGAAAGAGGCAACGCGCGGTCAATCTCGCCAACGCTTTAAAGGTCTAGGTGAGATGAATGCGGATCAGCTGTGGGAAACCACGATGGATCCTAATTTCCGAACCATGTTGCGGGTTAGTATCGAAGATGCGATTTCAGCCGATCAGATCTTTAATACGCTGATGGGTGATCAGGTCGAGCCCCGCCGGGAATTTATTGAGGCCAACGCAATGGCCGTTGCAAACCTGGATGTCTAAATAAAGTCGAATGGTTTGAGTCTGCTTTCTGAGCGCTCATGTTTGAGAGGACTCACGCCGATCATTGCAGTAAATTGAAGGCCGCAATATCGGTTAACACTTGATTTAAGTGGCTCAGCGTATTCAGGCGGTTCTCGCGGATTGCTAGATTCTCATCCATGACCATCACTTCTTTGAAATACGAATCAATGGTCTCCGCGCTGTCAGCAACGTTTGCCAGGCGGATGTCGATCGATTCGGTGCGAACGGCTTCAATTGATGTAATGCAATTGATCAGCTGCGCTTCTACGGGAACGTTGAAGTGTGCTGGATTGATGGTACCTGTGGCACTAGGTTCGGCCTTATCAATGATATTTTGCACCCGTTTTTGTGCTGTGATCACCAAGGCGCTTGCGTCGGTTTCTCGAAAACGATCAAGACTTTTGATGTCTTGCAAAGCGGTCCATAAGTTATGGATGCCGCTCGGTCGCGCTCGGATTGCTCGAATACTGTCCCATTTAGCGCCACGTTCGGTTAATAAATTTTCAAATCTATCGAGGATATAGGCCATGACCGGCGCCGTTTCACATTCTGCCGTGTGAAGTCGGGCAGATGCCTGAAGCAAGGCCATCAGATCTAGGTCGATCGGTGCCTCGATACAGATTCGAACCACTGCCAATGATTGCCGTCTTAAAGCAAAAGGGTCTTTGCTACCGGTAGGCGGCTGCCCAATGCCAAATAAACCGACGAGGGTATCAATGCGATCTGCAATCGCAACCGCACAAGCGGTCATACTGCTCGGCAATTCATCGCCAGAGAATCGGGGTAAGTAATGCCCTAAAATACTGTCCGCGATGACAGAAGACTCTCCTTGCGCTTTGGCATAGTAGCTGCCCATGATGCCTTGTAATTCTGGAAACTCACCGACCATAAGCGATACAAGGTCTGTTTTCGCAAGTAATCCAGCGCGTGCGGCTTCGGCTTCGTTGGTGCCTAGGCTTTTGGCGATAATGCCTGCCAAAGCGCTGATCCGACGGGCTTTATCGCCAAAGGAACCAAGCTCATTTTGAAAAACCACCTGATTGAGTTGCCCAAGAGCGTCCTCGAGCGGTTTCTGAAGGTCCTTGTTGTAAAAGAATTGCGCATCCGCAAGCCTTGGCCGGATGACGCGCTCATTGCCAGCGATCACTTGCTCAGGTTGTAGACTGTCTAAATTGGCAACGGTTAAAAAACTAGGCTGAAGCTCGCCCGCTGCATCCCGCAAGTGAAAATAGCGCTGATGTTCTCGCATGGCGGAAATGAGGGCCTCCTCTGGAACCGCTAAGAACTTCGGGTCGAAATCACCACTTAAAACGTGGGGCCACTCTGTCAATGCAGTGACTTCTTCGAGTAATCCAGGGTCATCAGCGGCAATCGCGCTCCTTGCTGAGGCGGCGGCATTCAGCTGTTCATTGATCAAGGCTTGTCGTTTTTCAAAGTCTGCAATGACGAATCCAGCCTCAAGCTTTGCTTCATACTGATCGGCATGGCTGAGTGTAATCGGGTCGCCGCCGGACATGGCGCGATGACCATAGGTGATTGCGCCAGCTGTTCTGCCATGGAACTGACAATCGAGAATGTCTTTGCCATAAAGCGCAACCAACCAACGCACAGGGCGTACAAATTCTGTGCGATAACGCTGCCAGCGCATCCGCTTTGCAATCGGTAAGGTTGCGGTGGCTTCAATCAGCATCCCTTGAATTTCGGAGCTCAGCGTTGCGCCGGCCTGAGTAGAACGGTATAGCACCCAGGCGCCTTTCTCGGTCTCTTCTTGTTCCAGCAAATTAGGATCGGTTATACCGCAGGATTTTAAAAACCCGTTTAACGCCTTGGTCGGCTGTCCATCGCTATCGAAAGCAGCGCTCAGCTTGGGTCCTTTTCGTTGGATTAATTGCTCAGGTTGAACGTCTTCGCAGGCCGTTACGATCACCGCAAGTCGACGAGGTGTTGCGAATGCCGCAACGTCGCTATAGTTGAATTGACGAGCATCCAATGCCTTCTTAAGATTCTCAGCAAAGGCCGTTTTTAAGGCCAATAGGCTTTTGGGCGGTAGCTCTTCGGTCCCAATTTCAAGTAGTAAGGTTTCATGACGCATCAATTAGTCCTTTTAAAACAAAGGCGCGATCGCTGTCAGCAGCAAGTGGGAACCCGGCTGCTCGTCGTGTTTCGAAGTAGGATGCGCCGACTCCCCGTGCCAAGGTGCGAACTCTTAAAATAAAGCGTTGCCGCTCTGTGACTGAAATTGCGGACCGAGCATCTAACAGGTTGAAACAGTGCGAAGCTTTCATGACGTATTCATAAGCGGGTAGCGGTAAGCCCGCGCTTAAAAACCGGTTGGCCTCGGCTTCAAAATAGTCGAATTGTTGGAACAGACCATCGATATCAGCAAGGTCAAAATTAAAGGCCGACATCTCGACTTCGTATTGATGGAATATATCAGCGTAGCTGACGGGTTGGCCCTGGCCATTATCGGACCAAACCAGCTGTTGGAAGTCCTCAACACCTTGCAGATACAACGATAATCGCTCTAGACCGTACGTGATCTCGCCCATGACGGGGAAGCATTCCAAACCAGCAACTTGTTGGAAGTACGTAAATTGGCTGATTTCCATGCCATCCATCCACACTTCCCACCCGAGGCCCCAAGCACCCAGGGTCGGCGACTCCCAGTTGTCTTCAACGAATCGAATGTCATGAACAGCCGGATCTATTCCGAGATGAATCAATGATTCGAGGTACAACTCTTGGAAATTTTCTGGATTGGGCTTCATGACGACTTGGAATTGATAATAGTACTGATAGCGATTGGGATTTTCGCCATAGCGCCCATCGGTAGGGCGTCTGCAGGGTTGAACATAAGCCGCAGACCAGCGTTCTGGCCCGATTGCTCTCAAAAAGGTTGCGGGATGGAAGGTCCCTGCGCCAACTTCCATGTCATACGGCTGCATAAGTACGCAGCCCTTAGCCGCCCAGAATTGTTGCAGGGTCAGAATCAGATCTTGGAAGGTATCAACTTTGGGCATGGTCTTTATTAACTGGGAAAAAACGAAATTATACAGGAAGTCTCAGCAGACCGTCTGCTTCTGTTACGGCCGGGCTTTGATGTTTTCGGGCGGGTCCTATGATTCGCTGAGGGGTTTTTGATTGCGGGATTCTTGGCTCGAGTACTGTAAACTTGGCTTAAGGCCTTTTAGGGATGGGGTGCTTCGTGTACTTGTTGATACGGATGATTGGATTACTGCCTCGACCATTGCTGCAAGTGCTAGGAAGGCTGTTTGGCCTGTGGCTGTTTTACGCTCGGTCAAAGAGCCGGCGCATTACCGAGATCAATCTTGCGCGGTGTTTTCCGAAAAACACCGCGCGCATTAATCATCGCCTAACGCGGGAAAGTCTGATTGCGACTTGTCAGACTGCGTTAGAAACGCCGGCTGTCTGGTGCAAGGATGGTAAGCGCTTGCTAACCTGGATCGATAATCGTTTCGGTGAAGCCCACCTGAAGTCAGCCATAGCCGATGATAAAGGGGTGCTACTGCTTATTCCCCATATTGGTAATTGGGAGCTCTACAACGCGTTTTACGCTCAAACGGTTGGTCAATTGACAGCACTGTTTAAGCCGCCAAAACAAAAAGCAATGGCGCGTATTATTGAGCGCGTGCGAATGCGTTATGGCAATCAAATGGTTCCCACCACGCCTCGGGGATTGGCACGCCTGTTTAAGGTTTTAAAGCAAGGGGGAACGGTGGCCGTGCTGCCAGACCAAGTGCCTGAGGTTGGCTTATTTGTCCCGTTCTTTGGTCAGGCCACATTCACAGATCGATTAGCTCACCGCTTAGCGCTTAAATCCGGTGCGATGCCTGTGTTGGTTGCCTTGATCCGAAATGCTCGTGGTCGTTTTGATGTTCACTATCAACCGGGTTCCTGATCTGGGCCAGGAAGATGAAGTAATGGCGTTAACTGCGTTAAATGCCGCGGTCGAAGCGTTGGTGCGGCAATACCCGACTCAGTACCAGTGGGAGTATAAGCGCTTCAAGAAACAACCGACCGGTTTGCAAGATCCCTACCAAGGATTACGAGAGATCTGATCGTGTCCCAACAATGAGGGACTGGGCGCGAGGCTTTAGTCGAGTCGCCTGGGTGTCCGGTGAGAATCCCTCAATGAACAGCTTGATCGTGAGTCTGCTGCATAACTCAGCAGTTCATTGGTTGCCAGTCGATAGGCCTTGTTGGTTGGGCCCGTTGCAGGCAAGTTCTCATCCGTCGTCTGCGTGAAGGTTTGGTAGAACAAGACGCCGCCGGGCGTAAGGCTTTGGATAATGGCCGGGATGATGTCTCGATCGAGGTACCGGTGAACGTAGATCAGGTCAAATCGCGCTTTACCGAAGGCCTCAGGCGTTATTTCAAGGCACTTCGTCGCTAAAGAAAGCGCTCGAGCCTTGGCCTCTTTTTGTAAGCGGTTGATCGCAACGCTTGATGCGTCCCATGCGGTCACGTCAAATCCTTGGTCAGCAAGATAGAGTGCGTCCGCGCCCAGTCCGCAGGCAACATCCAGTGCTAGGCCCCGTTCTGGCAACCAGTCTCGGTAGCGAATGAGATCGCTGTTGGGTGCGGGATAGTCCTGTACGGCCGCATAGGTGTTGTCCCAACGCTGTATTTTTTCGTTCAAAGGTTACTTCCGCCAATACATACCGGTGAACAGAACGAGGATGGTGAAAATTTCTAGCCGTCCCAGGACCATACCGACAACCATTGCGCTTTTTGCGGGATCCGTGAGGCTTGCGTAGTTTTCGGCAACGCTGCCAAGTCCAGGCCCTAAGTTGTTTAACGCCGCGGCAACGGATGAAAAAGCGGTTAAAAAGTCGGCGCCAGTACCCAACAAGACCAATAAGAGCAAAACAAACACAAAGACGTAAATCGAGCAAAAGCCCCAAACCGCCTCCATCACGTTATCTGTCATCACCCGATGACTGATTTTAATCGGGAAAATAGCATTTGGATGAATGAGCCGATGAATTTCTCGTAAGCCTTGTTTATACAGCAGAAGGACGCGAATCACTTTTAAGCCGCCTCCGGTTGAGCCAGCACACGCGCCAATGAAGGCCCCTAGGATCAACAAGTAAGGCACGATGTTGGGCCATTCCGCAAAGTTGTCCGTCACAAACCCGGTCGTTGTGAGCATTGAAACCACGTGAAAAGCGGCTAGCCGGAAGCTCTGCCAACCATCATCGCTGGATCCAGCAAGGATTGCCGTGGCGATCAAAATGGCGATCAGGATAAAGATAAAGAAACTGCGCACCTCTTCATCTCGCCAGTAGGATCGCAGCGAACGGTCGCGATAACAAAAGAAATGCAAGCGAAATTTAAAGAGGACAACAGCATAAAAATGATGGCAACGATTTCAATTGCTGGTGAATCAAAGTGACCCAAGCTGGCATCGAAGGTCGAAAACCCGCCGATCGCGACGGTTGAAAAACTGTGGCAAAGCGCTTGGAAAAAGCTCATTCCCGCGACCCAATACGCAAGACAACAGGCGATGGTTAAAGACAGATAAATTGACCATAACGCCATGGCGGTCTGTTTGATTCGTGGGGTGAGTTTACTGTCTTTTACCGGGCCAGGCGTTTCCGTTCGATACAACTGCATGCCTCCAATGCCCAGCATGGGCAGAACGGCGACCGCCAAAACAATGATGCCCATGCCGCCCAGCCATTGCAGTTGTTGTCGATAATACAAAAGCGATTGGGGAAGTGATTCCAAGCCAATCATGACGGTGGCGCCGGTTGTGGTTAGCCCAGAAAAGGACTCGAACAAGGCGTCGACCAACGACAAGGCAGTATTGGGCGAGTCAGTAAAAGGCAGCGCGCTAAAGCAGCCGAGGGTGATGTAACAGAGCACGGTCACTAAAAAGCCGTCTTTCGTGCGAAGGGCCTCGGTGAATCGTCGAAACAGTAACCACAGACTAAAGCCGCTGGCAAAAATGACGGCGGCCGCTTTGATGAAAATTGCGTGGGCGCCGTCTTGATAAAAAACCGAGACGAACAACGGCGGTAACATGGTTGCGCTGAAAAACATGAGCAGCCCGCCGACAATGCGAAAGGTGACGCCCAGGCGCATGACTAAAAGAAACTCACGGGAGCTTGGAAAAGCGCTTCCACTTCCCTCAGTCGGGTTTTGTCGACCAGGAAAAGAATAAAATGATCATCCGCTTCAACGACGACGTTGTCGTGGGCAATGATGACCTGATCCCCTCTGACGAGCGCGCCGACGCTGGTTCCGCGCGGCAGCTTTAATTCTCCCAACGTTCTTCCGATGACTTTAGAAGTTTGTTTATCACCGTGTGCAATGGCCTCAATGGCTTCGGCAGCGCCCCGGCGTAGCGGATGGACTCGCACAACATCGCCGCGCCGAACGTGGGTTAATATGGCGCCAAGGGTTGCTAATTGGGGCGATATTGCGATGTCGATGTCTTGGCCTTCAATGAGGTCGACATACGCTGGGTTGTTAATCAGCGTTAACACTTTACGTGCACCCAAGCTCTTCGCCAGCATCGACGACATGATATTGGCCTCATCGTCGTTGGTGATCGCGCAGAAAACGTCGGTATCTTCAATGTTCTCTTCAAGCAATAGTTCCCGGTCCGAGGCATTACCGTTGAGGACGATGCTGCGTTCAAGAGATTCTGATAGTGCAAAACAACGGTTGCGGTTGTGCTCAATAATTCGAACACCGTACCGGCTTTCGAGCTGTATCGCTAAGTTTTCTCCGATATGTCCGCCGCCAGCGATAATGATGCGCCGATTAGGGCGCTCATGTTGTCGAAGCTCATTCATAATGCTCTGGATATTCTCAGCCGCTGCAATGAAAAACACTTCGTCGTTTGCCGCTATAACGGTTTCGCCCTCAGGCACAATGGGTCGGTCGCCTCGAAAGATGGCCGCGACTCGCGTATCGGCCTGGGGCAACAGCGTGCGGATGGTTTTTAGGGCTTGATTCACGAGCGGACTGTCCGCCTCGATTCTGAGACCCACCAATTTCACCTGACCGCTCGCAAAGTCCATGACCTGCAACGCACCAGGGTTGTCAATCAGACGCTTGATATCGTGGGTAATAATTTCTTCTGGGTTGACGATATGATCGACCGGCATGGCGTCGTCCCGAAAAATACCACCACCGGTAAGGTATGCTCGGCTGCGAATTCGAGCGATTTTGGTGGGCGTATGAAACGCGGTATAGGCCACTTGGCACGCGACCATATTGATTTCATCAGAGTTTGTAACGGCGATTAACATATCGGCGTCTTCGGCGCCGGCTTGCTTAAGCACGGGTGGATGCGAGGCTTGACCACAGATCGTTTGAATATCGTATCGATCCTGAAGCTCCCGGAGCTTTTCGGGGTCGGTATCGACAACGGTGATATCACTCGCCTCTTTGACCAGGTTTTGAGCCAAGCTTGCGCCGACTTGACCTGCGCCCAAGATGATAATTTTCATAATCCGGGACTCATTTTTCTGACGTGCGCGTAGTAAAAGCCGTCATGCACACCCTTCGTTGGCAGCAACTGTACGCCGATTGATCTTGGAACGCCAACAGCCGGTAATGCAAGCGTTTCAACATCATGATGGTTGGCTAAAAACCACACAAGATTATCCTCATTTTCATCGCTAAAGATTGAGCACGTAACGTATAAAAGGCTGCCGCCCGGTCGAAGTAGGGACCAGCACTGGGTTAGTAACTGTCTTTGGGTTTCAATGAGTGNCGCCAAATCCTCTGGCCGTCGTAGGAGCTTAATATCGGGGTGTCGGCGAATAACGCCGCTCGCTGAACAGGGGGTGTCGAGTAGAATCCGGTCAAAGGTACCGAGCTCAGGCTGAGGCTTTGCCAAGTCTAAACAGCGAAGATCGCCGGTCGCCCCCAATCGCGTAAAGTTTTCTGAAACGCGGGTGAGTCGGTCTGCATCAATATCAACGGAAACCAAATCAAGGGTCGGCGCAAGCTCTAATAAATGACAGCTTTTACTGCCGGGCGCACTGCAGGCATCTAAAACGCGTTCAAAAGGTTTAGGTTGTAATAGTTGTGCTGCGAGTTGGGCGCCAGAATCTTGCACGCTCACCCAGCCCTCATCAAAACCCGGCAAGTCGCCGACTGCGACGGCCTGATCCAGAATCAGTCCGTTCGGGCTGAGGTCGCAGGGTGTCGCCATGAGGTCCTTGGCAGCCAGCAGGATTTGGTACGCGGCGCGGGTCTGTTTGCCCGCATTGACTCTCAAAATCATCGGCGCGGGGTCATTGTTTGCGGCGATGATGGCAGCTTTTTGGTCTGGCCAATCCGCCTGAATGCGATCGAGTATCCACAACGGATGGTTTGTCAGCGCAACCTCTGCGTGTATCTCATTGATCACTGCCTGCCGGGTTCTTTGAAAGGTTCTAAGAGAGGCGTTGACCAGTCCTTTAGCCCAGGGTTTTTTCAGCCTTTTGGTGGTCTCAACGGCGGCGTTGACACTGGTATAGATCGGCTGGTTCAGGAACTCTGTGGCGCTAATGCCCAAGATCAGTAAAAGTTTGAGGTCTTGATGTTTTTTTTGCAGGGGCTTGTCTAAGATCGTTTGCACAATGCTGTCGAGCCAGAAATAGTGCCGTAACGTTGTTTGAACCAAAAAACGGCCTAGGGGGTCCAGTGCTTGTCCATTGTAAGCATGCCCATGAAGGATTGTTTGCGAAAGCACCGTTACTTCATTAATAAAATCCCTCATTTATTCGAACCGCTCGCCGGGGTCGAGCAGTTTTGTTTGTAGGTTTTTTAAGTTCGAGCCCTGGACGATCGTGCCCTTTCCGGTCGGTGATTGCAGTTGGGTAATGTAAAGCTGACCCTCGCCGCATTGAACGCGGATCCCTGTCTTCGACCTCTCGACAATGGTGCCGGGCGCCGGGGTTGGTGTTGCGTTGTCTGGTTGGCTTGGCGCAACCTCTGCGCCGTAACATCGAAATCGTGTTTCGCCTTGGTTTGTAAATGCAACCGGGTCTGGCACGAAGGCCCTGATGTGTTGGCAGATTAGCGTGCTGTTCATGGACCAATCGATTTTTGCTTCGGCTTTCAAAATTTTATGCGCATACGTCACGCCCGATTCCGGTTGTGGTTTAGCAACCAAGCCCGTCTCGGCAATGGTTTCGACAGCATGCAGCAGGGCTTCTCGACCTAAGCTCGCGAGTTTTTTGAACAAGCTGTCACTGGTTTCATTCGAGCTGATGTTGCATGGCTGGACGCTGATAATCGGCCCAGTATCCAAACCCTCTGCCATCTTCATGATGGTCACACCGGTCGTTTGGTCTCCGGCCAGAATAGCGCGCTGCACGGGTGCTGCCCCGCGCCAACGTGGGAGCAGTGACGCGTGAACATTGATCGGGCCAATACGCGGAAGGGCCAGAACCTCTGGCTTTAGAATCTGACCATAGGCGACGACGATCAATAGGTCGAAAGAGAACCCGGCCAAGTGTTTGGCTTGAAGGCGCGTGGGCTGCAGCACGGTGAGCCCCGCTTCAAGCGCACAGTGTTTAACCGGGGAGGCGATTAGTTTTTTGCCGCGCTTGCCCGGCCGATCGGGCTGGGTCACAACGGCCACGACGCTAATATCTGGATGCGCAATCAAGCCGTTAAGGTGCTCGACTGCAAATTCTGGCGTCCCAGCAAACAGTACTCGCATCATTGTCGTTGCAGCTTTTGTTGCTTCAACAGTTTTTTCCTGAGTAATTGCCGTTTGGCGGGAGACAAGTAATCGACAAAGAGCTTGCCATCGAGATGATCCATTTCATGCTGAATGCAAATGGCCAATAGGCCGTCGGCCCCAAGTTGAAAGACGTCGCCGTTTTGATCGAGCGCCTCAACTAAAATTTTTTCGTGTCGAAAGACGCGCTCATAGAACCCTGGTACGGACAAGCAGCCTTCCTGCGTTTCAACGCGCCCCTCTCCTTCAATTAACCTTGGGTTGATAAAGATATGAGGTGATTGTTGGTCTTCTGAGGTGTCACAAACGATTAGCCTGAGATGCACGTTGACCTGAGTGGCTGCTAAGCCGATTCCCGGCGCTTGGTACATGGTGGCGAGCATCTGGTCGGCGAGCGCCGCTATGTCGCGCGTCACCGTTTGGATGGTTGCGGCCTTCGTTCGAAGCCGTACATCTGGGAATTCCAAAATGGTTAAAAGCGGTGTTGTCATAGATCGATCAATGCTATTTTGTTGGTATTTCTAATATCGAGCGGGTTAATTGCACGTTATGATATCGTAATCCCACGATTCATCAGCTCGGTTCGCGTTCGTTGTAAATTGTACCGCGAATTGCAAAAGGAAATCGCATATGTTCACAGCACGCATGGTCTCTGGCGCTTCGTTGCTCCTTTTTTGTCTGACAATGTTCGCACCCCTCGCCCCGCTGCAGGCGATGCAGATGAAAGGAGATGCGCCCGAGCGATATGTCGTTAAGCGGGGTGACACGCTTTGGGATATTGCCTCGATCTATTTAGAGGAGGCTTGGCAGTGGCCACAAATCTGGGCACTGAATACCGATATTGCCAACCCACACCTGATCTACCCGGGTGACGAGATTTTCTTGGTGATGATCGATGGGCAGCCTCGGTTAAGACTCCAGCGAGGGGAACGGGTTGATCCTGGCGTGGTCAAGCGAGTTCCTAGCATTCGAAGAACCAATGCTGGCGTTGCGATTCCAGCTTTGGGGCTTGATCAAATCGAGGCCTGGTTGGCAAAAGTCAAAATCGTCANCGCAGCAGACTTTGACCNGTTGCCGTACATTCTTGCGGGTATTGATGGTAAGACCTTGTTAAAAACCGGCGATCANTTTTATGTCAAGGGCGCGCTTGCAGCGGGGATGTCCTCTTTTAAGATTTATCAACCAGGTCAACGATATGTGGACCCGATAACGGGCGCATTGATCGGACTTGAAGCCCAAGAAGTGGGTCAGGCCAGGCTGTTGTCAGAGCAAGAAGGCCTTGCGATCCTTAAAATTACAAACGTTACAGAAGAAGTCACGCCCGGCGACCGCCTCATGATTGCTGAGGGCCTCGATCTGGATGCAACCTTGTTTCCCCAGCCGCCAAAAAGCGCTGTGTCAGGACAAATTATTGGCCTGAGATCCGATGGCACGATTGCCGCTGCGCATTCCGTCGTGACCATCGATCTTGGGTTGACCGATGGTTTGGCAGTAGGCGACCTGCTTGCGGTTGCCCGTCCCGGCGATGTTGTGAAGGATCCTGTGACGGGCAAGGCTGTGACGTTGCCGGATCAAACAGTTGGACAACTATTGGTTTATCAAACGTTGGATCAAATGGCTTATGCGCTGGTTCTAAAAGCAACCGCTGCCGTGAAAATCGGATTTCTCGCACAAAGCCCTTAGTTCTTGCTTGTCAAAGCGGTTGGCGATCTGCCATAAACTGGCGGCTGATGGATCGTTAACATTCTGGGCATCGTAGATACGTGACCCGCCGATGATGCCTTTGACGTCTTTTTTAAAACCACCCACACAACGGCTAAACCGCAATAGATTTCCGCGTGGTCTCAAGGAGATTCCCAGCCCGCCATCGCAATTGTATTGTGTGGGGCAATTGGATATTTGTCTTGGTCCAAAGATCGCAATGGTGGGTAGTCGAGCGGCTTCTTGGCATGGGTTGCAGTTTGCGGAGGCATTAGCCGGTCAATTAGCGGCGCTTGGGTTTGTTGTTGTCAGCGGCCTCGCTCGGGGCATTGATGCGGCGAGCCATCGCGGGGCCTTAGCTGTGGGCGGTAAGACCATTGCCGTCTTGGGTCAGGGTTGCGATCTGGTCTATCCCAAGCAAAACCAAGCGCTGTATCAAGAGGTTGTGCGGGAGGGCTTGCTGGTCTCGGAATATCCGGATGGCACGGGACCGAAGCCCTATCACTTTCCAGCCCGTAATCGAATTATAACCGGCCTGTGCGACGCCCTGATCGTAGTCGAAGCTCGAACGCGTAGTGGCTCTTTGATTTCGGCCAAATCGGCCCTTGCCCAAGGCCGGGAGGTCTTTGCGGTGCCGGGCCCAGTGGTCGCCGGTGCGGCATCAGGTTGCCATGAGTTAATCCGCGAGGGCGCTCACCTCCTGGATTCGATTACAGATCTATTCCGCGAAATGCCCCAACTCTTTCAACACGTTCAGCCAATACAAGCGGCTCGCCCACGACTGACCCGCCTGCTGGGCAGGTTGCAACGAATAACCATCAAGATTTACTGGCTCTGCTGACGGCGGGCCCTATGGTCTTTTCGGATTTGCTCGCCAATTTCGATGGAACAATCGAGTGCTTGGTGGCGGCACTGGCACATCTCGAGGTTTCCGGCCAGATTGAGCACCTTGGGGCGCTGTACCAACTCAGAATGCAGGCAAGATAAGCATTGCGGGACCCAAACCCTNTGGCGATACCCCTGATTTCAGCGTTTTGATGTNNCCCGATTCGTTTTTGGCGCGTCTTGCGTGCCGATTGATAAAGGAATGCTTATAATCATCGGCTCGAAAGGTGGAGATAACGCATGGAAATGAAATTTGTAGCGATCTTAATGGGTTCGGACTCAGATCTACCGGTAATGGATGCGGCGGTCGAGATACTCAAGCGGTTTGGTGTCGCCCTTGAGGTCAAGGTGACCTCTGCACATCGCACACCGGCTGAAACCCAGGCTTATGTTCAAAGCGCTGAGGCGCGCGGTTGCCAAGCTTTTATTGCAGGCGCCGGTATGGCGGCACATTTGGCAGGCGCGATTGCGGCGCAAACCACTCGGCCTGTTATTGGCGTGCCGATTGATGCAGGTCCCTTGCAGGGCTTTGATGCGTTATTGTCAACGGTGCAAATGCCGGGCGGCATTCCGGTAGCAACCGTCGCGATTGGTAAAGCCGGTGCAAAAAATGCCGGTTATTTGGCGGTTCAAATGATGGCATTATCGGATCCCGGTCTCGCCGAGGCCTTGCAGCGTGAGCGACTAGAAAACGCTAAGGCAATCCTAGAAAAATCCGAAGCAATTGGACAACGCTACCTTTGAGCCGCGCTCAGATCGGGGGATGCGACCGGGAAGCGCTTTTATCCGGCGCGGTGATTGCCTACCCGACCGAAGGTGTCTGGGGATTAGGCTGTTCGCCGGCCTCTGAGGAAGCGGTAATGCGCGTTTTGCAAATTAAGGAGCGGTCGGTAAAACAGGGCCTCATTCTTGTGGCAGGATCGATTAATCAGTTTGCGCCGTTCTTAGAGAATCTGAAAGAGGATCAAATTCAGCGATTAAACCTGTCTTGGCCGGGCCCCGTGACCTTCTTAGTGCCGGATCATGGGGTGAGTCCGGATTTTATTCGGGGAGAACACGCAACGGTTGCGTTGCGCGTCTCCGCTCACCCAGTTGTGCAGTCTCTGTGTCAAATGCTCGGGGGGCCAATTGTTTCGACCTCAGCCAATCGATCTGGGGAGCCGGCAGCGTTATCTGAGTCAGAGGTTGTTGAGCAGTTCTCCGGCGAAGTGGACTTTATTATCCCTGGCCCATTAGGCGGTCAGGCCGGCCCTAGTGAAATTATTGACCTGGCAACTGGCCAAGTGCTTCGGCCCAAGGTGGCGAGATGATCAACCTTGCCGTTTTCGGCAACCCAATAGCGCACAGCCGATCGCCTGAGATCCATGGTTTGTTTGCGCAGCAATTCGGGATCGCGCTGACGTATCAGAAAGTCTTGGTGCCGGAGGATGGTTTGGCGCAGGCGGTTGCCGAATTGATCCGCCAGGGCGCACGCGGCTGTAATATTACGGTCCCGTTTAAGTCTCAAGCACTGGCACTCTGTGATGAGGTGAAAGGAGACGCCATCGGTCTGGGTGTGATTAACACGCTGGATTTCGCGCCAAATGGCAGGGTTTATGGCTATAACACCGATGCCCAAGGGCTGATTACGGATCTCAAAGACCATCTTAAGCAATCGATTCAAGGCCGAAAGGTGCTCTTGATTGGCGCTGGCGGCGCAGCGCAGGGGGTGGTGCCGGCGTTGCTCCGAGAAGCGCCCGAGACGTTGCATGTTTGGAATCGCACGCCTGAGCGGGCTGAGCACCTTGTTCATTTGGTGCCCAGCTCGCAGCTCTTGGCGAGAACCCATGAGCAGCTAGATGCGCAATACGATCTTGTTATTAACGCGAGTGCGGCGGGGCTAAAAGGCAGTACGCCGGATTTGCCCAGCCGAATCATTGGGCCCAATTCATTTTGTTATGATTTAAGCTATAGCGATTCTGAAACCCCTTTTTTGCGATGGGCTTCCGGCTTGGGAGCCCCGCATCAGGCAGACGGATTCGGGATGTTAATTGAACAAGCCGCTGCGGCCTTTCATATTTGGTTTGGGTTGTCGCCGGATACACAAGTGGTTCGCACAAAAATGCTAGGTAAATCAGACCTTAAGGAGTTGTCCGTTGAACGCGTTACTTTTAGAAAGCCCGTTTCCTGATTTTGATTCAATTTCAGCTGAGCACGTGGTGCCGGCGATTGAGGCTATTTTAAACGCCAATCGGTCTGAATTAGCGTCAATTAAGGATGGGGTTGAGGGCGCTGATCTGGTTCAGGTTTTTCATGCACTTGAACGGCTTAGTGCCCGTCTCAATGAAGCATGGGCGCCCATCGAGCATTTAAATGCGGTTATGAGCCATGATGCGTTAAGGACAGCTTATAACACCTGCTTGCCCTTGCTGAGCGCATATGAAACTGAGCTTGGTCAAGACCGGGACCTGCTGGCAATTTATGAGGCGATTGCGGCCCAACAAACGGCGCTGCAGTTAACCCCCCCCGAATGTAAAGCCGTTGCCAATGCGCTACGTGATTTCCGATTGTCCGGCGTGGCCTTAAGCGACGACAAACGAAAGCGTTATGGCGAACTCAAACAACGCCTCAGTGAGCAGACCAGCCTATTCTCCGAGCACATCTTGGATGCCACGGATGCTTGGGAGAAGGTGATCAAAGACGAAGCGGGGTTGGATGGTCTTCCAGAGACCGCCATCGCGCTGGCGAGACAAGCAGCACAAGCAAAAGGCTATGATGGCTATCTCCTGGATCTAAGCAGCCCAAGCTATTCATCGGTTATGACCCATGCAACTGATCGAGGTTTGCGGCAAGCGGTTTATGAGGCCTACACGACGCGGGCGTCTGAGCTGGGTCCCCAGGCGGGTCAATTTGACAACACCGCTTTGATACAAAAAATTTTAGAGGATCGGCTTGAGCTCGCAAATCTGCTGGGATTCGAGCAATTTTCTGAACTGAGTCTTGCGACCAAAATGGCGGAGAACCCAGCTGCCGTGATGAGTTTTTTATTGGATCTCAGCAAGCATTCTAAAGTGGTGGCAGAGCAGGATTTTGACGACATTGCGTGCTTCGGGTCGGAGTCGTTAGGGTTATCCTCGATTTATCCTTGGGATGTCGCCTTTTGCGCCGATCGATTGAAACGGCATCGATTTGATTTGTCGGATGAGGATCTAAGACCGTATTTCCCAGCTCAAAAAGTCATTGATGGCTTGTTCGAGATCGTTCAAAGAATCTTCGGCGTCGAAGTTACCCTGGTGACCGATATGTCGGTCTGGCATCCCGATGTCACCACCTACTTGATTCATCGACAAGGTGTGCCGCTTGCACGCTTTTACTTTGATTTATACGCTCGAAGCAAAAAGCGCGGTGGGGCTTGGATGGCGGACTGTCGATGTCGACGGCAGGATCCGGCGAATGGGCTAACCCTGCCGGTGGCCTTTTTGACGTGTAATTTTCCGCCACCGGTTAATGATCAACCTGCCCTGCTGCGCCACGATGATGTCGTGACTTTGTTTCATGAATTTGGTCATGGGCTTCATCACATGCTGACGCAAGTTGATTGCGCATCGGTCTCGGGTATCAACGGGGTAGCTTGGGATGCGGTAGAGCTTCCCAGTCAATTTCTTGAAAATTGGTGCTGGGATCCAGACGCGCTCAACCTTATTTCGAGCCACGTCGAGACCGGTGAGCCACTTCCCTTGGTACTGTTAGATAAAATGCAGCAAGCGCGGAACTATCAGTCGGGCATGCAGATGGTGCGACAGCTCGAGTTCGCCCTGTTTGACTTCAGGCTTCATAATGAGTTCGACGGCGAGCCTGGGACGCTGCAGGCGATCTTGGATGACGTGAGAGCGGCCGTTTCGGTCATACCCATCTCCGAGACGAATCGGTTTCAAAACGGGTTCAGCCATATCTTCGGTGATGTGATGGGCTATGCCGCTGGCTACTACAGCTACAAATGGGCTGAAGTGCTCAGTGCGGATGCTTTCTCCAAATTTAAAGAAGATGGCATTTTCAATCGGCAGACGGGCGAACGGTTTTTGACCACCGTTTTAGAGCAAGGCGGCGCGCGAGATGCTTTGGACTTGTTTATCGAATTTCGCGGACGCGCGCCAACCGTTTCGGCACTGCTTCAGCAGGAAGGTATTGTCTAATGAGCCGACGATTTATTGCCGGTGCTCGATGCCAGGGCTGCGCGGCCGAAGATACCTTATTTTTCGAGACAGACAGCGCAAGTGATGTTGTTAGGTGTGTCGATTGTGGCTTCACCGAGGCACGACCCATAACGGTCGCTGTGGCGACGCCCTCCGAGGCGGTCGAAATCGTGCCGTTAAAGTTCCCAATGACTTGAGGGTCGGCATTCTCACAGCTATACTTGCCGCCGCGGGATTTCGATGACGCTCAATTGGGATGAGCGGCTTGCGAGTTAGGCGCTGAGCGGGGGCTTTAGCCTCCTAGTAATTGAGCCCGATAAACTGCATCAATAACCCGAGCAGACATAAGCCGATTGATGCAATTCGGTCGTAAAACATTGATAATCCGGCAGTCATTCTCCAAAGAGCCGTCCGCTTTCTAGATGAGCGTCGGTTCAAGGAAAAGGTCCTGCANTTAAAGGCAGGGGCAATAATTGAAAAGCGTGGTTGCNGAGCAGCCTCGAAGATCACAAAGAGTTNAATCGTCAATTAGGTTGGAGTTGCGAGACATGGCAAGAAAAGAAAGCAAAGTGGGAGAGGGTCAGCGATTGAAAACCGCTCTTCAGTGGTTGATCGCACTGGCTGCCTTGAGTTCAAGTTGGCAGGCCCTAGCGGATTGGTCTGCTTTGAATATGACCAAAGGGGTAACGGCAATCTCACGCGAGGTCTACGACCTGCACATGCTTATTTTTACCATTTGTGTGGTGATTGGTGTTCTCGTTTTTGGGGTNATGATTTGGTCNATGCTCGTGCATCGAAAGTCCCTTGGGCATGAACCGGCTACCTTCTCCCACAGCACTAAATTAGAATATGCCTGGACGATCATTCCAATATTTCATCCTGATTGGGATGGCGGTTCCTGCAACCAGCACTTTACGTGACATGTATGATGCGTCAGGCGCGGACATTGATATTGAAGTTCGGGGTTACCAATGGAAGTGGCAGTACACCTACTTAAGCGATGATCCAACCCAAGAGGTTAAATTCATCAGTAGCCTACTGACGCCCCCTGATGAATATTACAACCGTACACCAAAGCGGGAGCATTACCTGTCGGATGTCGACAATCCTTTGGTCATTCCGATTAATAAACGGGTTCGGTTCCTGATCACTTCGAACGACGTGATTCATTCTTGGTGGGTACCTGATTTCGCGGTGAAGAAGGATGCGATACCCGGATTTGTCCACGAAGCTTGGGCGGTTGTAGAAGAACCCGGTATTTACCGCGGTAAATGCACGGAGTTGTGTGGCAAAGATCATGGCTTTATGCCGATCGTGGTCAAAGCGGTTGAGCAAGCCGAGTATGAAAGCTGGCTTGCGATGAAGCAGCAAGAAGCACTGCAGGTTTATGAGACGGTTGGAAAGACTTGGACGATGGCAGAACTAATGGAAACGGGCGAGCAAGTTTATGCTCAGGCCTGCCAATCCTGTCACCAGGCCAATGGTCAAGGGATTCCACCCGCGTTTCCGTCATTGGTTGGGCAGGGTCTGGCAATTGGTCCGGTCGATGCGCATATCGATATCGTTGTAAACGGTAAAGCAGGGTCCGCGATGCAAGCCTTTGCTGCGCAACTAAATCCGGCTGAGATCGCAGCGGTTGTAACCTATGAAAGAAATGCATGGGGTAATAATGTGGGCGATCTAGTGCAGCCCCGAGCCGTTAATGCACTGATTAGTAGCGAAGAATAGGAGAAATCGATGAGCGCAGTTATTGAAAATCATCATGACGATCATCATCACGGCCCCGACAAGGGATTGATGCGTTGGGTTTTAACGACCAATCATAAAGATATAGGCACCCTTTACCTTTGGTTCAGCTTTGCCATGTTTTTAACGGGCGGTTGTATGGCATTGGTGATCCGTGCCGAACTGTTCCAACCGGGCTTGCAGCTGGTTGTGCCAGAGTTTTTTAATCAAATGACGACCATGCACGGTCTGATTATGGTGTTTGGTGCGGTCATGCCGGCGTTTGTCGGTCTTGCGAATTGGCTGGTACCAATGATGATTGGCGCGCCGGATATGGCGTTACCAAGAATGAATAATTATAGCTTTTGGATCTTGCCATTTGCCTTCAGCATGTTGTTAAGCACCCTGTTTATGGAAGGCGGGGCGCCGAACTTTGGTTGGACGTTTTATGCGCCCTTGTCGACAGAATATGCGCCGCCCAGCGTGACCTTCTTTATTTTCGCGGTGCACTTAATGGGTATTTCTTCGATCATGGGTTCAATCAATGTCGTGGTCACGATTTTGAATCTGCGTGCGCCGGGTATGCGTTTGATGGATATGCCTTTATTCGTCTGGACGTGGCTCATTACAGCGTATCTATTGATCGCAGTGATGCCGGTTCTGGCGGGCGTGGTGACCATGATGCTCATGGATATTCACTTCGGCACGGCCTTCTTTAGTGCGGGCGGCGGCGGTGACCCGGTTTTGTTCCAGCACGTGTTCTGGTTTTTTGGGCATCCTGAAGTCTATATTATGATTCTGCCGGCGTTCGGGATTGTCTCCGCGATTATTCCGACCTTCGCACGCAAGAAGTTGTTTGGCTATGACTCAATGGTGTATGCGACCGCGTCGATTGCGTTCTTGTCCTTCATCGTTTGGGCTCACCACATGTTCACGGTTGGGATGCCGATTGCAGGCGAGCTGTACTTTATGTACGCAACGATGTTGATCGCGGTGCCGACCGGTGTGAAAGTGTTCAATTGGGCGGCGACCATGTGGCAGGGTTCGATGACGTTTGAAACCCCCATGTTGTTTGCGGTTGCGTTTGTGATTTTGTTCACCATCGGCGGACTGTCTGGACTGATGCTGTCGATTGTGCCGGCAGATTTCCAGTACCACGACACCTACTTCGTGGTCGCACATTTCCATTATGTTTTGGTGCCAGGCTCGATCTTTAGCATTATGGCGGCCGCTTATTACTGGCTGCCGAAGTGGACAGGCAACATGTACGACGAAACCCTTGGTAAGACCCATTTCTGGTTGTCGTTTGTTGGGGTGAATGTCACGTTCTTCCCGCAACACTTCATCGGTTTAGCCGGTATGCCACGGCGCTATCCGGACTACGCGCTGCAATTTGCAGATTGGAATATGGTCTCTAGCGTTGGCGCCTTTATTTTCGGTTTCAGTCAGCTGCTATTTTTGTTCATCGTGATCAAATGCATCATGGGTGGCAAAAAAGCAACCGATGAAGTTTGGGAAGGTGCTGAGGGGCTTGAGTGGACCATTGCGTCACCGGCGCCCTACCATACCTTTTCAACGCCGCCTGAACTGCCCGAACGCTCAATGGCATAATCGAGTAATCACGGATGGCAATGCCCAATCAGAAGCTGCAGACTCGAACCACGCTAAAATTGGTTGGCGTGGTCCTAGGTATGTTCGCGTTTGGCTTTGCGTTGGTGCCCTTGTATGACATTTATTGTCAGGTGACAGGTGCCAATGGCAAGACTGCGAGTGCTTATGTCGTCCCCGAAGACGGCATTGCGGTGGACGCGGATCGTTGGGTAACGGTGCAGTTTTTAACCAATAATAATGCCAGCATGCCCTGGTCGTTTAGGCCTGAGGTTCGGAGCATGAAAGTCCGACCTGGTGAGATGAACCAAACCACGTTTTACGCGAGCAATCCCGCCGGCTATACGATGACTGCTCAAGCAATTCCAAGCGTTGCGCCGTTTCACGCGGCGGAATACATGCATAAAACCGAGTGTTTTTGTTTTGAACAGCAGGTCCTAGCAACTGGTGAAGCCATTGATATGCCACTTCGGTTTATCATTGATCCTTACCTGCCAGAGTCTGTACAGACGCTCACCTTGTCGTATACGTTGTTTGATATTACGGATATGACAGCATCAGCTGCTGCTGAATAATCAGTGATTTAATGGAGAATCCAGATGTCCTCTGACTCAACTTATGAAAGCTATTATGTGCCCCATAACAGTCCCCTTCCGATCTTTGCATCCTTAGGGCTGTTCCTGACGGTTTACGGGGGCGGCAGCCTGCTGAATGAGATCCAGTCTGGATCGGGCGGTAACTTTGGCACGACCGTGTTTGCGCTGGGTGGCCTGGTTATGGCGGTCACGCTGTTTTTCTGGTTCTCCAAAGTGATCGAAGAAAACAACGCTAAAATGTACAGTCAGCAAATGAACAAGTCTTTTGTTTGGGGAATGAGCTGGTTTATCTTCTCCGAAGTGATGTTTTTTGCTGCCTTCTTTGGCGCCTTGTTCTATGTTCGATTCTGGGTTGTTGATTGGATCGGCGAAACGGACGATGTTACGGGTGGGCGGGGCCCCAGTAGCATGATATGGCCAGACTATGTGCCAGAGTGGCCGCTTTTAAATAACCCTAACCCTGAGCAGTTTCCTGCCCCAGCGGGTGTGATTGGCGCCTGGGGATTACCACTGATTAATACTTTGCTGCTTGTTGCTTCAAGTTTTACGGTCACGTTGGCACACCACGCAATTAACAATGGCGAGCGGAAAAAAATTGTTGGCTGGTTGATGGTAACCATTGCCTTGGGTTTGGCCTTCTTAGTCTGTCAGGGCGTCGAATATTATGAAGCCTATACGCACTATGGGCTGACCTTAAGTTCTGGGATTTTCGGATCAACCTTTTTCATGCTGACCGGCTTCCACGGCGCCCACGTTACAATTGGTACGATCATGCTGATTGTTATGTTGGGGCGGGCGATGAAGGGCCATTTTACCAAGACAGACTGTTTCGGCTTTGAAGCAGCGGCGTGGTACTGGCACTTTGTCGACGTGGTTTGGTTGTTATTGTTTATCCTGGTTTACATCCTCGGCACCTAACGCGGGGATTGGAACAAAGACGAGGTTCTAAAAAAGTCTAGGGCTTGAGTCAAGCTTAAGAGAAGGGCCCCTACGACAAGGTAGGGTGCCAAGGGGCCGCAAGGCCCAGCTGCCCGGTAACGAGTCCGTAAACGACGACAACTAACAGCAGTCCCGCGAGCGACACGCGAATGGTTAAGAATTTAGCCGTTCGGCTCACTTTCTCTTCACCCATATCGTGCATCATTGCGTAGAAAGCGGTACCCAAAGCAATTATATTTGCGATCAGTAGTAATACGACGATTGTTTTAAGCAGCATCTTATAGCCCCTGGTCAATATGGTGATACGTCTCTCTGACGAAAGAGGTCGACTTGATGGCGATTAGAGCACAAATTAATCTTCGGCTCCTGATGTTTACGGTGGCCTTCACGGCTTTGTTTATCACACTGGGTTTCTGGCAGCTGGAGCGGGCGGTAGAGAAAACCGTGCAGATCGCGCAGCATGCCCGGCTTTTAAATCTCCCAGCCGAGAAACTCGAGGGGGTCCCAGGCGATGAAAGGTTGGATGGGCGCCTCGTTCAGCTGGTTGGTAAAATCGAAGTCGAGCAGGTGTTTTTGCTAGACAATGTGGTGCTTGACGGCCGCGTTGGCTTCGAGGTTGTGCATTCGATGCAGCTTGACCAAGGGGGCACGGTGTTGATTAATCGAGGTTTTGTTGCAGCCGGGGCATCGCGCGCCGTGTTGCCGAGCGTGCCAGCGTTGGCAGATAGAGGCACCGCATCGGGCCGTATATACCGCTCTGATTGGATGAACAGTGATCAGGCACTTGCCTATGATGGTTGGCCGCGAATCGTCCCGACCCAGGACCCTGGGGTCTTATCGGGTTTACTTGCGCGCCAATTGTTGCCCTTTGTCGTTCGCTTGGAGGCATCGGACCCCAATGGCTTGCCTAGAAATTGGGTGACATCCGTAATGTTGCCTGAAAAACATCAGGGTTACGCGGTGCAGTGGTTTGCCATGGCGGTGGTTCTGATCTGCATGTTTTTATATTTTACGTTCGGTCGTCAAACACAAGGAGCGCCGTCATGACGGATAAGGACCTTACTCAAAGTCGTCGGAAATTGTTGCTCGTCGCAGCCACGGCTTTCGTTCCGATGATGATTGCCTATGGCTTGTTTTTTTTCGCGCCAGATATGATTCCCAAAACGACCACGAATCGCGGCGAGTTGGTTCAACCGAGCATTGATATTTCCGACCGCCTAGCCACGGAAGGGCGTTGGCAGCTACTGGTGCCAATGACGGAGCCTTGTTTAACAGCCTGTGCCGAAATCCTGCAGGGCGTTTTACATCAGACGCGTCAAATCAATATCGCCCTAGGTAAGAATGCTGACCGCCTGGGTCGCGGTCTGGTTCGCGCAACCCCATTCCCGCCGGCGGAGGGTGAGGCGATGAAAGTCGATTATCCAAATTTGAAATTAATTGTAGACGCCGCCCTGCTCAATGAGCTCACAGCCGTGTCTTCGATGAGTCAGGCGGCAGCCGGCTATCACGTCTTCTTGGTTGACCCCATGGGGCAACTCATTCTGGCCTACCCTGCTGCGAAAGTAGATAAGCCATTACTGCTTGATTTAAAGCACTTAATGAAAGTCTCGAATATAGGCTAAGCGCCTCTTGTCAATGAATTCAGAGACCGCATCCGTTACAATCCCAAAATCCAAACGTCTGAAACCCTGAATATGAGTGATGTTCTTCAAGCCAAGGCCTTCTCTGGATGGCGCGACTACTACGAGATGTGCAAGCCGCGCGTCGTGTTGTTAATGCTGTTATGCACCTTGGTCGGCATGTTCTTAGCCACCAATGAGTCGGTCCCTTTTGATCTAATTGTGTACTGCCTGGTGGGGGTTGCATTGGTCGCAGGCTCGGCGGCGGCGTTAAACCACCTTGTGGATGCATCGGTTGATCAAAAGATGGCGCGAACGGAGCAGCGGCCTGTGGCGCAAGGNCGGGTTTCGATGGCCCAGGGCCTTGTNTTTGTTGNGGTGACCGGTGGGCTTGGACTGATTATCTTGGCATTCTGGGTCAACCCGCTGACCGCCGGTCTGAACTTCCTAGCCTGGCTGGGGTATGGCGTGATTTATACCTTGTATTTGAAACGGGCAACGTCTCAAAATATTGTGATTGGCGGCTTGTTTGGTGCGGCGCCGCCGCTGTTTGGTTGGACCGCAGTCACCAACAGTGTTGATGGCGGCGGCTTGCTTTTGGTCCTGATCATCTTTGCCTGGACGCCGCCGCATTTTTGGGCATTGGCGATTGACCGTCTAAGCGACTACGAAAAGGTCGATATTCCGATGTTGCCGATTACCCACGGCGTTGCGTATACCAAATTACACATCTTGCTTTACACGATTATATTGCTGGTCGTGTCCGTTTTGCCCTTTGTCATTGGTATGAGCAACCTTTTGTACTTGGCCTCAGCTTTGGCACTTGGGGCTGGGTTCTTGTATTGGGCATTGGTCATGATGTTTGATCGTAATCCGAATGCGCCGATGGAGACGTTTAAGTATTCAATCGTATACCTTGCGGTACTATTTTCTGCCTTATTATTGGACCACTATTTGATGCCGACGTCTTATGTATAGCGATACGCAAAAAACGGGGATCCGGAAAACCCTTGGGATTCTGCTCGGGATCATTATGGTGATGTTGAGCCTTATCTTCTTAAACTATGTCACGCGAGACGTTGCCTTGAGCGCAGAGCAGGCGGCAAAGTTAGGTTACATTCGATTTGAACAGCCTCGTAATGTAACGGTACCGCGTCTTGTGACGGCACAAGATGAGCGGGTTTTGCCGACGCATTTCCAAGGCCAATGGGACTTGCTCTACTTTGGTTTTACAGCGTGCCCGGATATTTGTCCGACGACCCTCGCGGTGTTGAATCAAGCACTGAGCACCGTTGAAATACCGCCTCGCGTGCATTTGGTGAGTGTCGATCCAGAGCAAGATACACCGGCGCAGCTAGCCCGATATCTTGGGGGATTCAATCCGGACTTTTTAGGTGTGACCGGCTCGCACGATCAGGTCACCCAATTGGCAACCCAGCTGAATGTCGCTTTTGGCAAAGTGCCAGGCGCTGAGCCGGGCTCATACACGGTTGACCATACGGGCTCGATTGTCGTTTTGGATGAGACCGGGCGTTATGCCGGTTTTATTAAAGCGCCCCATCAGCCTGGGCAGTTGCAACAAATCATAGTGGGTCTGTAGTCATTGGCACTGCATGGTGCAACACCTTAAGGCGCGTCAATTGCGCGTAGGGGTCTTTTCGAAATTGCCCGCCCGCCTCTGTCCCAAATCGGGTTAGCGCAAACCGGGCGGCTGCAATTTGCCGAAGATCATTGAGCGCTTGCTGTTCTTCCAGCTCTAGCGGGCGTTGGGCATGATAGCCCTCGAGCATCGCGGTTGCGTGCGCCGGCATGGCTTGGAACTGCTGATCCATACACCAATCGTTGAGCGCAATTGCAAGATCCATAAGCCAAAGATCCTGCCCGATGTGGAAAAAATCTAAGACGCCAACCAATACGTTATCTTTAAACAGGATATTGTCTTTAAAAAGATCGCCGTGAATGAGCCCCTGAGGCAGATTGCTACTCTCAAGCACTTGGTAGCGATCAATGGTGGTATGCAGCAGCGCAATTTCAGTCTCGGATAAGTGCGGGCTGACATCCCTTAAGGCTTGATCCATCCAAGCGCTATCGAACGCATTTTTGATTGGCTCTGGGTAAGCGGTCGAAATGGTATGTAATCGAGCAAGCATGGCGCCCAATTGTCGACAATGCTCAGGACTGACCGTGTTGAGGTGCTCACCGGGCAGTTTAACCATGAGTAAAGTTGGCTTGCCTTGGAGATCGGGATGTCCTTGATCATCCTGCGATAGTCTGGGGCGCGGAATCGGCAGGCCATAATGCGCTAAGTGTTTCATGACCGCTGAGACTTGTGAAACTTTTGCGGCGTTGTCGCCTTCGACCAGCGTCAGGATTGACAGAAACTGATGGTCATGGCGATGGGTTGCGATCAAATAATTACTGTTTTCGATACCCTCGGTGATGGCTTCAAAGTAATCTAGCTCACCTAGGTCATAACCCTTTAAATGGGTTTTAATTTCTTCAGCGGTGAGGGAAGTAAAGACGCCCATGGGTTACCACTCAATGAGCGTCCATTGTGGGTAGAGATGTTTTTGATCAGTCAAGTCGGTGAAATGCGCTTGTCCCGCGGCTGGGACGAGGTAGTAAGGACGGCCGGATTTAGGGATGACCTTAATCATCATTAAAATGCCGTTCTGTCTAAACTCAAAAATACGCTGATCCGCATCATTTTCGACCAGGGTAATGGTCTCATCGGTTGCTCGTAGATCTGCTTCAGAGAGCGCCGACAAGGCAGGACTTGTTATCAGCATCAGCAGCATGAGGATTGATAATGAGCGAATATTCAAAGTATGGTTGTCACAGATTTAAGGGGTGAGCGATTCATGTCGAGCAAGTTTAACGTAATCCTAGTAGACGGTTCATCTTACCTGTTTCGGGCTTTTCACGCTCTGCCGCCATTGGTTACATCGCTTGGGCAGCCCACGGGCGCCATCAAAGGTGTGATTAGCATGATACGGCGACTGCAATCTGATTTCCCAATGTCGAATATTGTGGTGGTCTTTGATGCGAAGGGCAAAACCTTTCGCAACGATCTCTATCCTGACTATAAAGCCAACAGACCGCCGATGCCGGATGAGCTTCGGACACAGATTGAACCCATCCACCGGATCATCGAACAGATGGGGCTACCACTCATTGTCGAGCCAGGGGTCGAGGCCGATGATGTTATTGGCACCCTTGCTTGGCGCGCGGCGGCGGAAGGTCAGCAGGTACTGATTTCAACTGGCGACAAAGATATGGCGCAACTCGTCAACGCGAATGTGACGTTGATGAACACGATGACGGATCAGTATCTGGACGAAGCGGGGGTTGTAAGTAAGTTTGGGGTTCGACCCGACCAGATCATTGATTACCTTGCCCTGGTTGGGGATACCGTTGACAACATTCCGGGTGTTCATAAGTGCGGACCCAAGACGGCGGTTAAATGGCTTGCGACCTACGACAGCCTTGACGGCGTGATCGCCCATGCAGACCAAATTACCGGAAGGTCGGCGACTATTTGCGCGAAGCATTACCTCATTTACCGTTGTCTTATGATCTTGCCACGATTCGAACGGCGCTTGCGTTACCCAATGCCGGAGACTTATTGGCGACTGCGCCGGATCTAGAAGCGCTCAGTGCGTCCTTTGAAGCCTATGAGTTGCGCGCTTGGCGTGAGGCTTTGGGCGGTGCTGCCAACGCGGAAGCCGAGGCCCTGCCTGAAGCGGTGCCAACCGATTACGATCTGGTATTAACCCAGGAGCAACTCAATATTTGGCTGGATCGCCTTGCGGCGGTTGAACGCTTTGCCTTCGATACCGAAACCACTGGGTTGAATTATATGGACGCCGAAATTGTCGGTGTTTCGATTTGCACAACGCCCGGGCAGGCAGCCTACATTCCTTTCGGACATGATTATCCTGAGGCGCCGCAGCAATTAGAGCAATCGGATGTGCTCGATCAGCTGTCGGTGTTTCTCAACGACCCGAAGAAGCTCGTGATTGGTCAAAATTTGAAATTTGATCTGAGCATCTTGGCCCGCTACGGCCGAACGATCAATGCCCCGATCGCAGACACCATGCTTGAGTCCTACGTTTATAACAGCGTTGCGACCCGACACAATATGGATGATTTGGCTCAGAAATATTTAGGGCGCAAGACGGTGAAGTTTGATGAGATCGCGGGTAAGGGGGTTAAACAGCGCACTTTTAATCAGATCGAGCTTGAGGCCGCCGGGCATTACGCGGCTGAAGATGCGGACATTACGTTTCAGTTGCATGAGGCGCTCTGGCCGAAAATTTCGGGAGATAACCGGTTGCTGCCGGTTTACCAAAACCTTGAAGTGCCTTTGATTCGAGTGTTGTCCCAAATTGAACGCAATGGCGTTTTGATTGATTGCAAAATGTTAGAGACGCAGTCTGAAGAAATCACCCGGGAATTGGCTGATTTAACCGTGACGGCGTTCGATCTAGCTGGAGAGACCTTTAATCTGAGTTCGCCGAAGCAACTGCAAGCTATTTTGTTTGAAAAATTGCAATTACCGGTCCTAAGAAAACCCCAAAGGGTCAACCTTCAACGAATGAGAGCGTTCTGCAGGAATTGGCGCTAGATTATCCCTTGCCCAAAGTGGTGATTACGCACCGGGGGTTAAGCAAGTTAAAGTCTACCTATACAGATCAGTTGCCCAAGCTTGTCAGATCTCAAAGTGGCAGATTACATACGTCCTATCAGCAAGCCGTCGCAGCAACCGGGCGGCTTTCCAGCACTGATCCGAACTTACAAAATATACCGATTCGCACGGAGGCCGGCCGTCGGGTCCGAAAGGCTTTTGTTGCGCCGCCCGAGCGGTCTTTACTGGCGGCGGATTATTCACAGATTGAGCTCAGGATCATGGCGCATTTGTCGGGCGATGAAGGCCTGACCACGGC
>JGI20158J14315_10000403_pt1 | contig 32134 bp, 34 predicted proteins | sample COG_08_FD_14315 | JGI IMG/M metagenome (IMG submission 14315)
AGAAAAATGGTACGCCGATGAGTTTGGATCTCGATATTCACTTGAAGCGGGGGCGTTTCACACTNGAGGTNCAGGNCACAGCTCCNGCGGGGGTGACAGTGATTTTTGGCCCCTCGGGCTCCGGCAAGACGACATTGCTGCGGGCTGTGGCTGGGTTGGAGGCGGTGGATCGCGGGCAAATAGTGATTGAGGGCTCGGATATGACTGAGCGGCCGGCACATAGGCGCGCCGTTGGGTATCTCTTTCAAGAGCCACGATTGCTNCCGCATTTAAATGTCCTTGGAAATTTGAAATTTGCGCAAAAAATGGGCCGAGAGGTGGCGCCGCAGAGCTTTGATGAAGTCATAGCCCTGTTGGAGCTTGACGATCTTTTGGAGCGGACGCCTTTTGCCCTGTCTGGCGGGGAAGCGCAGCGGGTGGCGCTTGGGCGCGCCTTGCTAAGCGCGCCCAAATGCCTATGTTTGGATGAGCCGCTCTCTGCTTTGGATCAAGGGTTGAAGCATCGGATCCTGCCCTATCTCGAGCGGCTGCGCGATCGCACGGATATTCCCATTCTCTATGTCACCCATGATGCCGCTGAAATGGCGCGATTGGCCGATCATATTGTGTTGATGCAGGCCGGGCGCAGTGTCCTATCTGGACCGGCTGAGGCGATCCTATCGGATCCGGCCGCGGTGCCCTATCTTGGCGTGCGCGCGGCTGGCACGGTGATTTCGGGGCAGGTTATGGCCCGCGATCCCACCACCGGGCTTGCGGTCATGGGCTTTGACGGCGGCCAGTTGATTTTGCCGGAATTAAGCCAAACGAAAGGCCGCAGCATTCGCATTCGCATCCCGGCGCAGGATATTGTTTTGGCGCGTGAGAAGCCCAAGGGCCTTTCTGCGCTTAACGTGTTCGAAGGGACAATCACCCAGCTTCACGCGGGTCAGGGTCCGGGCGTGATGGTGCAATTTAAAACTGGCGAAACGCTGTTTTTGGCCCGTGTGACGCAATATTCTTCCCAAAACATGGGGTTGGCAGTGGGGCAGACCATTTTTGCCATCGTCAAAGCCACCGCTTTTGATCCGGCTGGCATTGGCACCTAAGGGGCCGCTTTGCCCTAAGCGTTGCGGCTTGGGCCACGAGACTTGCGCGGCAAGACCTTGGGTTTGTTCGACCACCCCAGTTGATCGGCCAGCACCCGGCGTTTGACCTCTTCCACCTCGCCGGGCTTCAAGTCGCGCAGCTGAAACGGACCGTAAGAAATCCGGATGAGACGGTTGACCGTAAAGCCCAAAAACTCCATCGCCCGGCGAATTTCGCGATTTTTGCCTTCCTTTAGGCCGATGGTTAGCCAAAAGTTTGCGCCGGTTTGCCGATCCATTTGAATGGTCATGGGCTGAAAACGCTCGCCCTCCACGGTGATGCCTTGGGTCAAAGGCTCAAAGGCCCCTTCACGCGGATAGCCTTTGATACGGACGCGGTAGCGTCGGGTCCAGCCGGTGCTGGGCAGCTCAAGCGTGCGCTTTAATCCGCCATCATTGGTCAGCAGCAACAGACCTTCGGAGTTCATATCCAACCGCCCAACAGAAACCACACGCGGCAGCCCTTCGGGCAATTTGTCGAAGACGGTCTCGCGGCCTTTCTCGTCGCGGGCGCTGGTCACGAGGCCGATGGGTTTGTGATAGAGCCAAAGCCGGGGCTCTTCGGGTGGCTCAATCGGTTCGCCGTCGAATTCGATCTTATCGTTGGCTTGCACGTTCAGCGCGGGGCTGAATATCTTTTTGCCGTTCACTTTGATGCGGCCCGCTTCAACCAGTTTTTCACTGTCGCGCCGTGAGGCCACGCCTGCGCGGGCCAAAACTTTGGCGATCCGATCGCCCTTTGGTGTTTCATCTGCCATAGGCTCGGCTTAGACTGTGTTGAAAGCAAAGCCAAGCGGGGATGAATGGGTTTTAACAGTCAAATGGATTTGGCCCTAATCGAGGCGCGGCAGGCGGCCGAGGCCGGCGAGGTGCCGGTGGGGGCGGTATTGGTCGATGCGCGTGGCCAAATTGTGGCAAAGGCCGGCAACCGGACGCGGCGCGATTGCGACCCGACGGCCCATGCGGAAATCTTGGCGATACGGGCCGCTGCGGCGGCTTTGGGGCAAGAGCGCTTGGCCGGATATACGCTCTATGTCACACTTGAGCCCTGCGCCATGTGTGCCGGAGCTTTGGCCCATGCGCGCATAGCGCGGGTGATCTACGGGGCCGCGGATCCGAAATCTGGCGGCACAGACCATGGCGCGCGCGTGTTCTCCCATCCGCAAAGCCATCACAGGCCAGAGGTGATTGGCGGTATTTCCGAAGAGGACTGTGCCGCGCTCTTGCAAAGTTTTTTCGCGCAAAAACGCGCGTGACGGGTGGGCAGCCGCCAGGGCCCTTGGCAAGGTCCCAATCCCAAGTTAGTAAGCGAAGAAGCAACTGAAATAGTGAAGGATCACCCATGTCGATCGACACAAAAACCGCCGGACGCGTGGCCAAGCTCGCTCGGATCAAGGTGGAAGAGGCAGATTTGCCCGCCTTGGCTCAGGAGTTCACCAATATTTTAGGCTTTATTGAACAGTTGAACGAAGTGGATGTGGAAGGGGTTGAGCCGATGACCTCTGTCACGCCGCAACGGCTTTACCGTCGGGACGATGCTGTGACCGACGGCGATCAGCAAGCGGCTGTGCTTGCCAATGCGCCCGATGCGCGTGAGGGATTTTTTGCTGTGCCGATGGTGGTGGAATAATGTCTGATTTGATGAAACTTACGCTGGCCGGTGCCCGCGATGCTCTGCGGGCTGGCGAAACCACGGCCGTTGAGCTGACAGAGGCCTCGCTTGCGGCGGTTGCCGCGTCCAAGCCTTTGAATGCCTTCGTGCATGACACCTCAGAGATTGCCCGAAGCCAAGCCAAGGCTGCAGATGCGCGCATTCAGGCCGGTGATGCGCCCGATATGTGCGGTTTGCCGATTGGCATGAAAGATCTGTTTTGCACCAAGGGCGTCGCGACCCAAGCGGCGAGCGCAATTTTGGATGGATTTAAACCCGAATACGAATCCACCGTGTCGCAAAAGCTGTTTGATGCTGGCGCAGTTATGGTGGGCAAGTTGAATATGGATGAATTTGCCATGGGCTCATCCAATGAAACCTCCGTCTATGGCAATGCGGTGAACCCTTGGAAAGTTGATGAGCGCGATTTGACACCGGGCGGCTCGTCAGGCGGCTCGGCGGCGGCTGTGGCGGCAGAAACCTGTCTGGCGGCGACCGGTACCGATACGGGCGGCTCCATTCGCCAGCCCGCGGCCTTCACAGGCATCACTGGGATCAAACCCACCTATGGGCGCTGCTCACGCTGGGGCATTGTGGCCTTTGCCTCCTCGCTCGACCAAGCCGGCCCGATCACCAAAGATGTGCGCGATGCGGCGATCATGCTTGAGGCGATGTGCGGCTTTGATGCCAAAGACAGCACCTCGATGAACCTACCTGTGCCCAATTTTGAAGCTGCTTTGACTGGGGATATTCGCGGGAAAACCATTGGAATTCCGAAAGAATACCGGGTGGAGGGCATGCCTGATGCGCTGGAGACCCTGTGGTCTGAAGGCCGCCAAATGCTGCGCGATGCTGGGGCGATTGTCAAAGATATCAGCCTGCCGCATACGAAATATGCGCTGCCTGCCTATTATGTGATTGCGCCGGCAGAGGCATCNTCAAATCTGGCNCGCTATGATGGGGTGCGTTTTGGTCATCGGGCAAAGTTGGAGGCCGGGGATGGCATCACAGAAATGTATGAAAAAACCCGTGCCGAAGGGTTCGGCGCAGAGGTACAGCGCCGCGTGATGGTGGGCACCTATGTGCTCTCGGCTGGGTTTTATGATGCCTATTACAACCGGGCGCGCCGGGTGCGCGCTTTGATCAAAAAAGACTTTGATGATGTATTCGCCACAGGGGTAGACGCTATTTTGACCCCCTCAACCCCCTCTGCCGCATTTGGCTTGGGCGAAATGGCCGATGCAGACCCGGTCCAGATGTATTTGTTTGATGTGTTTACGGTGACGGTAAACTTGGCCGGCCTGCCGGGCATTTCTGTGCCAGCGGGGCTGGATTCAAAAGGCCTGCCGTTGGGGCTGCAATTGATCGGCCGGCCTTGGGAAGAGGGGGATCTGCTCAATACGGCCTTTGCCCTAGAAAACGCGCTGGGATTCAATGCCAAGCCGAACCAATGGTGGCGATAGAGACATTTGGCCAGTTCTGAGCTGGCCGAGCCGATAGGAGATGCGGATGAAGTATGGTGTGATAATCGCTCTGGCCTTGGCAATAAGCGGCTGCCAACGCGCGGTTCCGACCGATGTGATCCGCTCAGGCAATCAGATGGCGACGGAGACTGCTCCGGGTGCGACGCAAGAGGCTCCGCCTGTCAATCAAATCTCAAATGAACAAGACTTTGAAGTCGTCGCCACTGCGCAGACCGTGGAAAGCGATGCAGAGCGGATTGCCGCCAATCGGGCAAAATATATTGTGATGGACGTGCAAGCCCTGCCGCGGCGCCCGGGCCGCCGGCCTAATGTGGTGGATTATGCCCTTCGGACCAATAACCCCATCGGGGTGCAGCTCTACAATCGGTTCGGCACCGGGCTCAAGGTCATCAGCTTTGGCGGCTGTGATCGCTATCGCTCCAAGGATGAGGCGCAGCAGGACTTTTTGGCCAAGGGCGGGCCGGAGCGCGATGCCTATGGTCTGGATCCTGATGGCGATGGCTTTGCCTGTGGTTGGGATCCGCGGCCCTTTCGCTTGGCGGTGGCAAACTGAGCCTGCTGCCCATAGAGCGGCGCTCGTCGCCGAACTTTGGGCCGCGCAAGGGCGGTGTGACCCCGTCCTTGATTGTTGTCCATTATACCGCAATGCCAAATGCGCAGGCCGCCCTCGAGCGGTTGAGTGATCCGGCCCATGAGGTTTCAGCCCATTATTTTCTAGATCAATCCGGCGGGGCCGTGCAGCTTGTGCCAGAGGCCCAGCGGGCTTGGCATGCGGGCGCAGGCGCCTGGGGCGGCTGCACAGATGTGAACTCTGCCTCCATCGGTATTGAGCTATGCAACGCGGGCGATCACGCCTTTTCAAGCGCGCAGATGCAAGCGCTCAAATCCTTGCTCAAGGAGGTGATGCAGCGCTGGGGCATCGCAGCGCAGGGGGTGATTGGCCACTCCGACATGGCCCCTGGACGCAAACAAGACCCTGGGCGCTGGTTTGATTGGCAGGAGTTGGCCAAGGAGGGCCTCGCCGTGTACCGTGGCGCGCCCCATAGCCACCTGCTGCCCTTCGCGGAGGCGGCCGAGCGGTTCGGCTACCGCAGGCCCGAATGGGCCGCTGCTGAACACTGCCTGCTCGAAGCCTTCCGCCAACGTTTCCGCCCCAAGGCTACAGGCCCACTCAGCGAAAAGGACCTGCAAATCCTATCCGATCTCGCGCAAAGCTACCCCGCGACGGTCTCGGGAGCCTAGGGTGATTTTCTGTCATCGCCTTTGAGGAGAAATCATTAACAGATCGGCGCAATTGAACTGTGCCCGGTGGCAACACCGGGCAGCGCCTGACTGCCCCCCCGGCAGGCGCTGCCCTCATTTCGTGTTGAAATGGCGTTATGAAGAGGGTTTTGCGGAGGGGTCAGCTTGAAGAATGTCGCGGGCATTTTGGGTTTTATGGCGGGCCGCACCTAGTTTAGTTGGCTTGACCCGATGCAGTAAGCCTCGTAACACGGCCGGGCGCGGGGGGCTGGGCAATCGCGGGGGGCAACCTTCGAGGAAAGTCCGGACTCCGTGAAACAACGGTGCCGGGTAACGCCCGGCGGGGGTAACCCTAGGGATAGCGCCACAGAGAAGAGACAGCCTTGCATGCAAGGTAATGGTGAAACGGTGGGGTAAAGCCCACCGCGCGGCTGGCAACAGTCGTGGCACGGCAAGCCCCACCGGGAGCAATGCCAAATAGGAACCGCATATGGGTCGTTTCAACCCCGCAGGTTCGGGTTGGCAGCTAGAGGGGCCTGGTAACAGGCCGCCGAGATGAATGATTGCCCAAGATTGCGCTGGCAACGGCGTGGATCTGGACAAAATCCGGCTTACAGGCTCCCCGCGCATATTTGACTGGCTTTGAGCACGTGAATCGGTTGACAGCACCGCTGGGGGCGTTAAAAGCCGACAGATCAGGATTAATGCGGCCATGAGGCTGCGCCCGTAGGAGAATTACCATGGCGAAGCCAACCACAATCAAGATCCGCCTGAATTCCAGCGCGGGCACTGGCCACTTTTATGTGACCAAGAAAAACGCACGCACCATGACCGAGAAAATGGTTGCCCGGAAATATGACCCGGTTGCGCGCAAGCATGTTGAATACAAAGAAGGCAAAATTAAGTAGGCGAAAGCCCCCTTCAATTTTCAAAAGGTCGTGCAATCAATTGCGCGGCCTTTTTTTATGCGTGTATGGCAGTCAGCCGAGGGTTTTGTTTCAGCTTGGACATAAAAAAACACCCCGCCATGTCTGGCGAGGTGTGCGTTGTGTCGACCAAAGGGGCCGGTTTATTCGTTATTGCCCATGAACATCAGCAGGAACTGGAACATGTTCAAGAAATCAAGATAGAGGTTCAATGCGCCAAAGATGGCGGATTTGGCGAGCCACTCTTGATCGCCATGATGGGCGTGGGCCAGATACTCATTCTTGATATTCTGCGTGTCATAGGCGGTGAGACCGGCAAATACCAAAACACCAATTGCTGAGATCGCAAACAAGAGCGCAGGCGATTGCAGGAAAATGTTGACGATCATCGCAACCACAAGACCAATGACGCCCATGATTAGAAAGCTGCCCCAACCGGAGATGTCTTTCTTGGTTGTGTAACCATAGAGGGACAGGCCGGCAAAAGCGATGGCGGTCACGAGGAAGGTTTGCGTGATCGAATGGCCTGTATAGCGGATGAAGATTGAGCTGAGGGACAAGCCGATCAAAGTGGCGAAGATAAAGAAGAACAGTTGCGCCCCGGCTGCACTGGCCCTGCGCATCACTGTGCCCATGCCCAAGAACAGCACCGCAAGCGGAGCCAGCATAATGACATATTTCAACCAAGTGGTGTAGATCACCAAACCAAAGCTGGTGAGCAATTTGCCATTTGGCAATTGCGCTGCGGCCATGTTGGCATCTGTCGTCGTGGCCAGGCCGGCAATGGCCCAAGCGGCAACGGCGGTGATCACCATGCCAATGGACATTGTGCCATAGACTTTGTTCATATGTGCCCGCAGGCCGGCATCAATCGCGGCGCTGCGACTGCCTGCATTTGCGGAAATCGTATTAAAATCTGCCATGTTGCTCTCCAAAAATGACGCTTTCGGCGCGCGAAGCACCGTTGGGTTAAATATCGGGCTTATGGGGTGAAATTTCAAGGGAAACCGCAAGAATTGCAGCTTAAATTCTGCAATTTCTGCCGAATGCCTTAAAAATGGCGGCCGATAGGTTAAACCGGGCCCCGCACCACAAGCTTACCGATGGATTTTCGCGCTTTAAGATCGGCCAATGCCTCTAACGCTTGGTCAAAGTCATAGCTGCCGCCGATATGGGGATTGAGCTGCCCCTTTGAGATCATTGCAAAGACATCCCTAAGGCTATGGAGCAAAACCTGTGGGGCAAACCCCATATATCCACCCCAATAAAAGCCCAAAACATCCACATTTTTGACCAGGAGATGATTGGCTTTGATTTGCGGAACATCACCGCTGGCAAAGCCGATGACCAGATAGCGCGCCTCGGGCCGGCAACATTTGAGGGCAGCGACAAAGGGATCCCCACCAACCGGGTCATAAACCACATTGACGCCGCCCAGAGATTTGACTTTGGCCACGACATCTTCCTCTGCGCTGTCAATGGTGATGGCCGCGCCTCGGTCTTTGCACACTTGTAATTTTTCCGGCCCGCGCGCCACAGCGATGACCCTTGCGCCAAGGGCTGCGCCGATTTCCACCGCGGTCAACCCCACACCGCCACCCGCGCCGAGCACCAATAGAGTGTCGGCGGAGGTGAGTTTTGCGCGATGGGTCAGGGCCAGATGCGACGTTCCATAGCTGATCAATGCGGAGGCGGCTGTGTCAAAGCTCATGCCATCGGTGAGCTTTAAGCAGCGCGTGGCCTCGAGCGGGCAATATTCGGCCAAACCGCCAGAGCCGGCAAATCCTGCAACGCGATCGCCGATCTCAAAGCCAGTCACCTCAGCGCCGAGACCTGCGACCTCGCCCGCCACTTCCATGCCAAGGGTGAAGGGGAGGGCAGGGGTCTCCTGATAAGTGCCGCGAATCATCAACAGATCTGCGAAATTCAAAGCACAGGCTGCTGTGCGAATGAGAATTTGATTCGCAGCGAGCGTGGGAATGGACCTGTCTAAAAAGACAGGTTTCTCGCTGTGGTCTTGGACTTGAAGGGCGCGCATGGGCTGAAATCACCTTGTTTGTTAACCATTTTACCTTTTATAGGCGCCCTCTGTTGGAAGTTCCAGCCGCGAAACCACGCCGTCACCCAGGTGAATATTTGCCAATAAAATAGGTGATATTTTTGAAAAAATGGCAATTCAGATATCATTTCGCGCGTGAGAGTCGCGAGGTCACAGAACGCGAAATTACAATTTATTAATAAATCGTTAATTTTCTGGTTTATTTTTGAAATAGTTTCTGTGCTATACAAAAGTATGTCAGACCAGCCACATATATTGATATTTTTCTGCGGCTTGGACAACATTAGGAGACGAGAATGAAACATCCTGTCGATCTACACGTCGGACAACGTGTGCGACAAAGGCGGTGGCTGTTCGGAATGACCCAACAGCAATTGGCCGAAAAAGTAGGTATTAAATTTCAACAGATTCAAAAATATGAAACCGGCACCAACCGGATCAGCGCATCTCGGCTTTGGGATATTTCAGAAGCCATGGATGTGCCGGTGACTTTTTTCTTTGAAGGTCTGGGCGAGATCGACGATGACAAAGCCCAGAAGAAAAATATTTTAGAAGATAAAGAAGCTTTAGATTTGGTACGGTGCTATTATGCGATCCCTGAGCATCAGCGTAAACGCTTGTTCGATTTGGCGCGGGTATTGAGCGACGCGGCTTAAGTGCCTGTTGCGACGTTACTGATGCCGATTGCTTCGGCGGTGGCTTGGGCTGTTGGGTCAGATTACTTGACCAACTGGGGCAGCTCCCCCTAGATAGGCCGACTTATGAAAGAAGGCCGTATGACCGATCAAACGCCAAGCCCTGATGAGATCTTATCGCTTGCCTCTCAATTGGCTGATGTGGCGGCCGAACAGACTTTGAAGTGGTTTCGCGCCCCAGCCTTGTTGACGCACAACAAATGGTCGGAGGGGTTTGATCCGGTCACCGAGGCCGATAAGGCGGCGGAGGCGGCCATGCGTGCGCTGTTGAAAGCACAGCGGCCCGAGGACTCTGTCATTGGCGAAGAGGCTCAAAATACCGTCGGCACATCTGGCCTATCCTGGGTGCTTGATCCGATTGATGGCACCCGAGGTTATGTCAGCGGGACACCCACCTGGGGCACTTTGATTGCCTTGAATGACGGCCACGAGCCGATTTTTGGAATGATCGATCAGCCCTATACGGGGGAGCGGTTTGTCGGCGGCTTTGGCATGGCCTTTATGGAGCGCCATGGGGTCAAAACCCCGCTGGCCACGCGCAGAAAGCGGCATTTGTCAGAGGCGACAATCTTCACCACCTTCCCGGAGGTCGGCAGCCCGCTTGAGGCTGAGGCCTTCCACGCCGTGGCCGGGCAGTGTCAGTTGACCCGCTACGGCATGGATTGCTACGCCTATGCGCTTTTGGCTGCGGGGCAGATTGATTTGGTGATTGAGGCCGGCCTGCAAGCCTATGACATTCAAGCCCCTATGGCGCTTGTGCAGGCAGCAGGTGGGGTGGTCAGTGACTGGCGCGGGGGCAATCCGATGAACGGGGGCAGATGCATCTGCGCGGCGACGCCGGAGCTGCATGCGGCTGCTTTGGAGATCTTACGCGAGGTGCCACTTGGCTGACACGCTAATTCAAAACGCCGATTTGGTGCTGACGATGGATGACATGCGGCGGGCCGTGCCGTCGGGGGATGTTTTGATGCGCGATGGGCGTATCGTGGCGGTGGGCCCTGATTTGCCAGCGACGGGCTGCACAGTCGTAAATGCGGCGGGCTGTTTGGTCACGCCGGGATTGGTCAACACCCATCACCACCTGTATCAAACCATGACGCGCGCAGTGCCCGCGGGGCAGGACGCAGCCCTCTTTGGCTGGCTGCAAGCGCTCTATCCAATTTGGTCGGCCATGCGCCCGGATGACTTTTTTGTCTCGGCTCAGGTGGGGATGGCGGAACTTCTTTTGTCGGGTTGCACAACCACATCAGATCACCTGTATCTCTATCCCAATGGCGCGCGGCTGGAAGATACGATACACGCCGCGCAAGAGATCGGTATGCGATTTCACCCCACACGGGGGGCTATGAGCATAGGTGAAAGCGCCGGAGGCCTGCCGCCAGATGGTTTGGTCGAGCGGGAGGCCGATATTCTCGAGGACATGATCCGTGTCATCGATGGCTTTCACGATCCGCGCCCCGGCTCGATGTGCCGGGTTGGGGTGGCGCCCTGCTCGCCTTTTTCTGTCAGCCGCGAATTGATGCGCGATGCCGCGCTCTTGGCCCGTGACAAAGGGGTGATGATGCACACCCATTTGGCGGAAAATGACGAAGATATTGCCTATAGTTTGGAAAAATTTGGGATGCGGCCCGGGCAATATGCCGAAGATTTGGGCTGGACCGGGCCGGATGTTTGGCATGCGCATTGCGTCAAGCTCGATGCGGAGGAAATCGCGCTGTTTGCGCGGACGCAAACCGGGGTTGCCCATTGTCCTTGTTCCAACTGCCGTTTGGCCTCGGGCATTGCGCCGGTACGGGCGATGCGAGATGCGCGCGTGCCGGTTGGGCTTGGGGTCGACGGATCGGCTTCGAATGATGCAGGCAACCTGATGGCCGAAGCGCGCCAGACGCTGTTGCTGCAACGGCTGGCCTATGGCGCCGGCGCGATGTCACCGGGTGAGGCGCTTGAGATCGCCACTTTGGGTGGGGCTCAGGTTTTGGGCCGCGAGGATTGCGGCGCATTGGCACCCGGAAAATGTGCGGATGTGGTGATTTGGGATATGGGTGATGTAAATGCTGCCGGAAATTGGGACCCCGCAGCCATCCTTTTGGCCGGGCCAACTTTGGCACGCGATGTTTTTGTCAACGGCCAGCAGGTGGTCGCAGAGGGGCGCATCACCACGCTGGATCAACGCGCCTTGGCCCGCCGGCAAAATCTACAGATGCGTGCGCTGCAAGAGCGCGCCTAGCCCGGTGTTGTCACCGGGCAAAGTGTTTTGGCTTGGCGGTTGGGTTGATATGCCGAGGTCTTCCTAGACCGGAACGCCCGCGATCCAGACTTGCCGAATGGCCCGGTCATCGCCCATCATGACCGTGGGAAACAAGCTCTCCCAAAAATCATTGGCATGTTCATAGCGCTGGGCGATTGCGGTTGTTGAGCTTAGGTTGAGAATACAAAGGTCTGCTTCGGCTCCTGCGCCCAGATGACCGATGGTGCCAGACAGGTGCAGCGCTTTCGCCGACCCTTCAGAGGCCAGCCACATAAGCTGCGCTGGATGCAGCGCTTGACCGCGCAATTGCGCCACCTCATAGGCCGCCGCCATGGTGCGCAGCATGGAAAAATTGGACCCCCCCCCGATATCGGTGGCCAGTCCCATGCTCACCCCTGCCTGCGCCAGGCCCATAAGGTCAAAAAGACCCGATCCGATAAAGGTGTTGGAGGTTGGGCAATGCACCACAGAGGCGCCGACGTCGGCCAATTGGTCGATCTCGCGCGGCTCAAGATGGATGGCATGACCATAAAGGCCGCGCGCGCCCAGCAGGCCGAATTGCGCATAGGTCTCGAGATAGTCGCGCGCCTCTGGAAACAGGCTGCGCACCCAGGCGATTTCTTCAGTTTGCTCGGACAGGTGAGTTTGCATCAAGCAGTCTGGACGTTCCTGCCACAGCCCGCCCAAGGCGGCGAGCTGCTCTGGGGTTGATGTCGGTGAAAACCGGGGGGTGATGGCATAGCTCAAGCGGCCGCGCCCATGCCATGTATCGATCAAATCTTTGCTGTCATCATAAGCCGATTGCGCCGTGTCGATCAGGCCGTCTGGCGCATTGCGATCCATACAGGTCTTGCCGCCCACCACGCGCATTCCGCGCGCCTGGGCTGCCTCAAAATAGGCGGTGACAGAAGCAGGGGCGGAGGTGCAATAGCTGGCCATGGTCGTCGTACCATGACTGAGGGCAATGTCGAGATAGCGCCCAGCAATCTTGGCGGCGTAATCGGGATCTGCCAGACGCATTTCCTCGGGAAATGTATAGCTGTTCAGCCAGTCGATGAGCCGCTTGCCCCAGCTGGCGATGATGGCGGTTTGCGGATAGTGCACATGCGCATCGACAAAGCCCGGAACGATTAAATCCGCGCCATAATCGACAATTTTGGCCCCAGGATGGGCTTGGCAGAGCGCTGCACGCGCGCCCACCTCAGCAATTTGTCCACCCCGCAGCAATACAGCACCATCTCGCCTATGCGTGGTGACCTCCTGCCAGGGCGCCTGGAAGGGATCACCGCTGAAACAAAGGGTTTGTCCGAGGAGAAGTGTGTCGGTCATGAAAAGCAGTCCAAAAATTCTTTTATCTGGCTATATCTTGTCATATGAAATGAGACTTCGTAAAGGCAGGTATGACAGATCTTTATGAAACCTCCGTCGAGCCAAGCGATGTTTTGGATGCCCAAAGGGTCTCTGATGTGCGTGGGGCGGTGGAGCATGAAGATGCGCAGCGGCTCCACACGCTGCTCGACCCTTTGCATCCGGCTGATATTGCTGACCTTTTAGAGCAGGTGAGCGACTCCGTGCGAGCGGGAATCTTGCGCCTGTGGAAAGACGGCATTGATGGCGATGTTTTGTCGGAGCTGGACGATAGCATCCGCGAAGATATCATCGATGGGCTGGACGCGGCCGAGTTGGCCGTTGCGGTGCGCGATTTGGACTCCGACGATGTGGTGGATCTGCTCGAAGATCTCGACGAGCCGCAACAAGAGGCCATCCTCGACGCATTGGATGATGCGGAACGGGTTGTTGTCGAGCAATCCCTGTCTTTCCCAGAGGAATCGGCCGGCCGTTTGATGCAACGCGAAGTTGTCATGGCGCCAGAGCATTGGAATGTGGGCCAAGCGATTGATTACCTGCGCCGGCAAGAAGATTTGCCCGAACAGTTTTACCATATGATCCTCATCGACCCGCGTCTGCGTCCCACGGGCTATGTCACACTTGGCAAGCTTTTGGGCACCAAGCGCGCCACGCCGATGCTTGAGATTGCCGAAGACAGTTTTCGCACCATTCCGGTCGATCAGCCGGAAAAAGATGTGGCCTATGCCTTCAATCAATATCATCTCATCTCTGCCCCGGTTGTGGACGCCGATGATCGATCGACTTGTCGGCGTGATCACCATTGATGACGCGATGATCGTGCTCGATGAGGAATATGAAGAGGATATGATGCGTCTGGCGGGGGTCGGGGAAGGCTCGCTGTCGGACAGTGTCTTGGACACCACACGCGGTCGTTTGCCCTGGTTGGCGGTGAACTTGGCAACGGCGATTATCGCCTCTTTGGTCATTTCTATGTTCGAAGCCACGATTGCGCAATTTGTGGCGCTGGCGGTTTTGATGCCGATTGTCGCATCGATGGGTGGCAATGCCGGCACGCAGTCGCTCACCGTGGCCGTGCGGGCCATTGCGACTAAGGATTTGACGACCTCCAATGTCTGGCGGGTTATCCGCCGGGAAGTCCTGGTGGGGCTTCTCAATGGCATGATCTTTGCGCTGGTTTTGGGTTTCGTCGGATATTTCTGGTTTGGCTCTTCGATCATCGGGTGGGTCTTGGCGCTGGCCATGGTGCTCAATATGGTCGTGGCAGGGCTGGCCGGCACGGTGATCCCGGTGGCGCTCGAGAAAATTGGCATCGACCCGGCTTTGGCTTCGGGTGCCTTTGTGACCACTGTGACCGATGTGGTCGGCTTTTTTGCCTTTCTGGGGCTTGCTGCCTGGATGTTGTTGTGAGTCTAGAGGCGCAAAAGACGGAGGCACGGCGCGCGGCTTTTGCCCGTCGCAAACAGGCCCATGCGGCGCAAAGCGGGGCAAGCGCTGGTGTATTGTCGGATGTTTTGGCCGGTTATCGCGGCGCGCCCGTGGCAGGCTTCATGCCCATCGGTACGGAAATTGACCCGTCCCCGGCTTTGGCAGAGGCCTCAGCCCATGGACCGGTCGGCCTGCCGGTGATTCAAGCGGCTGGGGCGCCTTTGCGTTTTGCGCTCTATACACCCGGCATGCAAATGGTGGAGGGGGCGTTTAAGGCGCTGATTCCGGTTGAACTCACATGGATGGTGCCAGAAATTGTGATCGTGCCGCTTGTGGCTTGGGATGCGCAGGGTGGGCGTCTGGGCTATGGTGGCGGGTTTTATGACCGCACGCTGGAGGGGCTGCGGGCCCGTGGGCCGGTATTGGCCATTGGCTTTGCGTTCAACGCGCAACAGGCGGAGGCGTTGCCCTTAGAGCCCACAGATCAACCGCTTGACATGATTGTGACGGAAGACCGGATCGTGCAATTTTCCAGCTAATCCAAGGCTTTGATCGGGTTTTGGCTCGGCGGCTGAGTTTTGCAGAAGTCTTCAGGGAAAAATGCTGTTTTTTGGCGTGGGTGGCCTGCTGGGTTGCGGGCGGCTGCAAATTTCATATGCTCTAAAAAACTGAGGGTCTTGGCAAGAGCTGACCCAAGCCCGGCGACAGATCGGGCTGGACAGCATTTGCAGCCCCTCTGGTTCAACGTTCTTTGGGAGGAGATCTGATCATGACGGGCAACGCGGCGCATTGGTTTGTGGATCGGCACATCGCAGAGGGGCGCGGCGCGAAAACCGCATTTGAGGAAGCCTGGGAGGGCGGGCGGCAGCTGACCTATGGGGCGCTGGCCGAGGGCGCGGGCCAAGTCGCCGATGCCTTAACGCGCTCCGGCATTTCACGAGAAGCGCGCGCGGCGATGTTTGTGCTTGATCAAATCGAGTTTCCGCAGATTTTCTGGGGTGCTCTGAAGGCGGGTGTTGTGCCCGTTGCACTCAACACATTATTGTCCACGGACGTCTATGGCGCCATTCTGCGAGACAGCCGGGCTGCGATTGCCTTTGTCTCGCAAGAGCTTTGGGATGTGGTTGCGCCTGCGGTGCAAGCCTCACCGCACCTGCGCCACATTGTTGTGATCGGCCCCGAGGCCCCGGAGGGAACCCAGTCTTGGGAGGCGTTTGTGGCCGGAACCACGCCCGCAGAGACGCTGGAGTGCTCGGCAGATGAAATCGCATTTTGGCTCTATTCGTCCGGTTCAACGGGTGCGCCGAAGGGCGTGCGGCATGTGCATTCCGCATTGCGCCAAACCTGTGACACATTCGCCCGGCAGGTTTTGGATATTCAGGAGACTGACAAGGATGTTTTCCGCTGCCAAATTGTTTTTTGCCTATGGGCTGGGCAATGGCATGTCATTTCCCATGTCGGTTGGGGCCACCAGCGTGTTGTTTAATGGCCGGCCGACACCAGACACTGTGAGCCATATTTTGGAGGCCCATCAGCCCACAGTTTACTACGGTGTCCCGACGCTCTATGCCGCGCTGCTGCACAAGTGGGAGACGGATGGGGCGGCGCCTCAGGTGCCGCTGCGTTGCTGCACCTCAGCCGGAGAGGCGTTGCCGGCGGAAATTGGCCGCAAGTGGCGTGATCTTATGGGCATCGATATTATCGACGGGGTCGGATCAACGGAAATGCTGCATATTTTCCTCTCCAACCGGCCCGGTGACGTGCAGTATGGCACATCGGGCACGGCGGTTCCGGGCTATGAGGTTCGGCTGGTCGATGAGGATGGCGCCGAGGTTGGCACTGGCGTTGTGGGGGAGCTTTTGGTACGCGGCGGATCTGCCGCCGCCGATTATTGGAACCAACGCGATAAAACCCGCCGAACCTTCGAAGGAGAATGGACCCGCACGGGTGATAAATATGAACGCACTGCGGCGGGCCGCTTTATCTACTGTGGGCGCACAGATGATATGTTCAAGGTCTCTGGCATCTGGGTCAGCCCATTTGAGATTGAGCAGGCCCTGGTCGCGTTTCCAGCCGTATTGGAGGCCGCTGTTGTGGCCCATCGCGATGAGGATGATTTGGAAAAACCCAAAGCCTTTGTGGTGCTGAAGCCCGGGCATGGACCGGAGGCGGTGGCGGGCATTCGCGCGTTTATCAAAGACAAAATCGGCAAGTGGAAATATCCCAGATGGATCGAGATCATTGACGACTTGCCGAAAACCTCTACCGGCAAAATCCAACGCTTCAAACTGCGCGGCCGGTCGTGAGCGCCCGATGGGCAGATGTGGGATCGTTGAAGGCGGGGGGGAAGTGGCTGGAATATGGCCGCCTGGGGCCAGCGCCAGCTGAGGCGCCAACTGTGGTCTTGCTGCATGAGGGGTTAGGGTCTCGCGATCTTTGGCGCGATTTTCCAGAGCGGCTGAGTGCCGCGACAGGCTGGGGGGTCTGCGCCTATTCGCGGGCGGGCTATGGCGGCTCTGACCCGGCCGCTCTGCCGCGCCCGCTCGATTACATGACCCGTGAGGCGCGCCTGGTTCTGCCCGAGGTTCTGAATGCCATCGGGTTTGAACGCGGCCTTTTGATGGGCCATAGTGATGGGGCTACGATTGCGGCGATCTATGCGGGAACGGTGCCAGATCCGCGGCTGTGCGGCCTTGTCACCATTGCGCCACATTTTTTCACCGAGGCGATTGGTCTGCGCGAAATCGCGCGGGCGAAACAGGCGTTTGACAGTGGAGATTTGCGGGCGCGATTGGCGCGGCACCACCATGATCCCGACAATTGCTTTCGTGGCTGGAATGACGCCTGGCTGCATCCTGGGTTTAAAGATTGGACTGTTTCAGATGCGCTTGACGGTATCGGCGTGCCGGTCTTGGCCATTCAAGGCGCAGAGGACCAATATGGCACATTGGCGCAAATCGATGAGGTTGAGCGCCGTTGCCCGACGCCGGTGGAGCGGGTTGTTCTGCCCGGTTGCGGCCATGATCCCTGCTATGAGCGATCAGAGTGGGTTTTGCGCGAGCTCTCGCGCTTTTGCGCAGATTTGGACCACGCGCCGGCCAGGCCCGGTGTCGCATCTTGACGGGCGCGGCGCGAGACGTTCCGGAACATGCCTATGTTCCAGGACAGACCGCACGCCATGCGGAGGGGCGGTTTGTGCCCATATGCGCCACAGCACAGCTGGGCATGAGCCCCGCGCAATTGGCGCAAAGTGAGGCCTTTTGCACGGGATTGTTTTATCTGCAGCGCGGATATTTTTGGGAGGCTCATGAGCTGTTTGAGCCTGTCTGGATGGCGCTGGAGGAGGGCAGTGAGGAACGCCGTCTTCTACAGGCCTTGATCCAGCTCGCCAATGCGCAGCTCAAGCTCAGGATGCAGCGTCCCAAGGCGGCGAGTCGTCTGTGCATTATGGTGCGCGGATTGTTGGAAAAGCTGACCGGGGCGCGGGTTATGGGGCAAGACATCTCTCAGATTATGGCGCGCCTGGAGGCGGTGGAGGCCCGTGCCTATGGTGAATTATAGTGCATAAAATGCCAGTAATTTGGTTTTATAATTCCAACTAATTGAAAAATAGTAAGTAAATTTATGTTCTATTATGCACGAAATCGTTTACCTCCTCCGATCTCTTCTCTAGCCTGATGCCAAACCACAAAAGGGCTTCCTGCATGACCCAAGTCATAGATTTTCGGACCGATCCGGCTAAATATCGCCATTGGCGTGTCACCTATCATGGGGATGTGGCCAATTTGATTATGGATGTAGATGAGACCGCCGGATTGTTTGAAGGCTATGAGCTGAAATTGAATTCCTATGATCTTGGGGTGGATATTGAGCTGAACGATATCGTTCAGCGGATGCGGTTTGAACATCCCGAGGTCAAGGTTGTGGTCATGCAATCGGGCAAGGAGAAAGTCTTTTGCGCCGGGGCAAATATCCGCATGCTGGGCGGCGCGGCCCATAGCCACAAGGTGAATTTTTGCAAGTTCACCAATGAAACCCGCAACACCTATGAGGCGGCGGAGGCCGACAGTGGCCAAAAATATATTGCGGCCATCAAAGGGGCCTGCGCCGGCGGGGGCTATGAGCTGGCCTTGGCGTGCAACTATATTATGCTGACGGACGACAGCAGCTCGGCCGTGGGATTGCCCGAAGTGCCACTTCTGGCGGTTTTGCCCGGCACGGGCGGTCTAACCCGCATCACCGATAAGCGCAAAATGCGCCGCGATTTGGCTGATATCTTTTGCTCAATCGAAGAGGGTGTGAAGGGCAAACGGGCCAAAGACTGGCGCTTGGTCGATGAGGTCATTGCCAATTCCAAATTTGATCAAACCGTTCAGGACCGCGCTTTAGAATTTGCAGCCGCCTCGGACAAAGCCGTTGCCTCTCCGGGAATTTTGCTTGGCCCGCTTGAGCGGCAGATGACTGACTCTGGCATGGTTTACGAGCATATTGATGTGACTTTGGACCCTGCACACCGCCGGGCAGAAATTACACTCAAAGGTCCGACCGCCCCAGCTCCGGCCGATATCGCAGAGCTGCAAGCGCAGGGTGATCAAGCCTATATGCTGAAGCTTTGCCGAGAGCTTGAAGATGCGATTTTGCATCTGCGGTTTAACGAAATGGATCTTGGGCTTTGGGTGTTTAAATCCCAAGGGGATGGCGCGGCCTTTTTGGCCCATGAGGCTGTGATTGCCACGAGCGATCACTGGCTGGCGGCCGAAATCCGTCATTACTGGAAACGCACGCTCAAGCGGATCGATGTGACCTCGCGCTCTTTGGCGGCTTTTGTGGAAAACGGTTCTTGTTTTGCCGGGCTATTGTCGGAAATACTCTTTGCGGTGGATCGGACCTATATGATGGAGGGGGAGTTCGAAGATGATGAACGACCCGAGGCTGAAATTTGCCTGTCGGCTGCGAATTTCGGTCCAGTCCCCATGGGCAATGATTTGACCCGACTGCAAACGCGGTTTCTGGGCGAGCCTGAGCGTGTCGAACAGGCGCAGGACATGATCGGCGTGCCACTCGCGGCAGAGCAGGCCGATGCCTTGGGCCTGGTGACAATGATCCTTGATGATATTGATTGGGATGATGAGCTGCGCATTTTCATGGAAGAACGCGCCAGTTTTTCCCCTGATGCCATGACGGGGATGGAGGCCAATTTGCGGTTTGCCGGCCCTGAGACGATGGAAACGCGCATTTTTGGTCGTCTGACCGCTTGGCAAAATTGGATTTTTAACCGTCCAAATGCAGTGGGCCAAGAGGGCGCTTTGCAGCGCTATGGCACGGGCCTGCGCGGAAATTTCGATATGGAACGGGTGTAGACGCCCATGGATGCTCACCAACGGGCCATGTGCCACTGCTGGGTTTGATCAACAGGAGATAGAAATGCTGGATCTAATTAACGTCAATTATGACACGATGATTCCCAATAACGTGGGCCTATCGGAGGACCGTAAGGTTCTCAAAGCGCTGGAAAAATGGCATCCGGGCTATATCAATTGGTGGAATGATCTGATCCCGCAGAATTTTCAAGACAGCATGGTGTATCTGCGCACAGCGGTCAGCGTGGATCCAAAGGGTTGGGCCAAGTTTGATTATGTAAAAATGCCAGAATACCGCTGGGGCGTGCTTTTGGCGCCGCAAGTGGAAGACCGCGTGATCCCGATGGGGGAGCATGCCGGGCAGCCTGCCTGGCAAGAGGTGCCCGGTGAGTATCGCAATATGCTCAAGCGCTTGATCGTGATCCAAGGCGATACGGAGCCGGGATCTGTGGAACAACAGCGATTTCTCGGCCTCACGGCGCCATCGCTTTATGACATGCGCAACCTGTTTCAGGTGAATGTGGAGGAGGGGCGTCACCTCTGGGCGATGGTCTATCTGTTGCAAAAATATTTTGGCAAAGACGGGCGCGAAGAGGCGGATGACTTGCTGCGCCGTTCGTCAGGTTCGGAGGAAGCGCCGCGCATGCTGGGGGCCTTCAATGAGGAGACACCAGATTGGCTGTCGTTTTTCATGTTCACCTATTTCACCGACCGCGATGGCAAGATGCAGCTGGAAAGCCTGGCGCAATCAGGTTTTGATCCGCTCAGCCGCACCTGCCGCTTTATGCTCACCGAGGAAGCCCATCACATGTTCGTTGGCGAGACCGGCGTGGGCCGTGTGGTGCAGGCCACCTGCGAGGCGATGAATAAAGCCGGGATCACAGATCCCTATGACATCGGTAAGGTGCGGGATTTGGGCGTGATTGATCTGCCGACCATCCAGAAAAAGCTCAATCTGCATTATTCCTTGTCGCTGGATCTGTTTGGTCAAGAAGTCTCGACCAATGCGGCCAATGCCTTCAATTCCGGCATCAAAGGCCGCTATATGGAGCAGCGGATTCAAGACGACCACCAGCTCAAACATGACAGCTACACCGTGCGTAGCATCGTCGATGGCCAGATTGTTGCCCAAGAGGTTCCGGCGCTGACCGCCATAAATATGCGTTTGCGGGATGATTATATCCGCGATGCCTCGGGCGGAATTGGTCGGTGGAACAAACTCATCGCCAAAACCGGAATTGAGTTTGAACTGGCTTTGCCGCATGAGGCCTTCCATCGTCAAATAGGCGTCTTTGCTGCGATCAAAGCCAACCCGGCGGGGGATGTGATTTCCCAAGCAGAGTGGGAGGCGCAGGCGGGAAAATGGCTGCCGACCAAGGAGGACGGCGCCTATATTCAATCGCTGATGGTGCCTTGTTTTGAGCCTGGCAAATTCGCACCTTGGATCGCAGCGCCCAAGGTGGGCATCGACAACAAGCCCGGTGACTTTGAATATGTCAAATTGCACATGGCCTAAGACCTGGTTGCGACCGGCACGGAAGGAACCGATATGAACACGCCGCTCAAACAACATCTGATCGATCCAGAGATCTGCATCCGCTGTTACACCTGCGAGATGACCTGTCCGCTTGGGGCGATTGAACATGATGACAACAATGTGGTGGTCAATGCGGATCTATGTAATTTTTGCATGGATTGCATTCCCGTTTGCCCGACAGGCTCCATTGACGAATGGCGGGTGGTTGAAACGCCCTACACGCTTGAGGCGCAATATGACTGGGAGGAGCTGCCTGACCAGGAAGAGCTGGCCGCCCCAGTGGATCCTGCGGACGGAGCGGAGGGAGAGCAAGACCCGATCGCCGCGCTTCTGGCCGAGGCGCAAAAAGGCGCGGGTGGTCGGGCGGTGGCGCCCGTCTCTGCGGCAAAACCAACCGTGAATCTTTACAATCTTAGCCATCCCGTTGAGGCGGTGGTGCAGGGCAATTATCCGTTGACCCAAGATCCAGAGCACGATGTCCGCCATATCATCCTAGACTTCCAAGGCCGGCCCTTTCCGGTGCTTGAGGGCCAATCTTTGGGCATTCTTGCCCCTGGCGAGGATTGCGAAGGCAAGGCGCATTTGCCCCGGCTCTATTCTGTGTCAAGCCCGCAGGACGGCGAGCGGCCAGGGTATCACAATGTGTCTTTGACCGTGAAGCGCGAGGCACAGGGCGTGTGCTCCAACTACATCTGTGATTTGCAGCCCGGTGACCGGGTGAATGTCACCGGGCCTTTTGGCGCCACCTTCTTGATGCCTGCAGATCAAGAGGCGCGCTTGTTGATGATTTGCACAGGCACGGGTTCGGCGCCGATGCGGGCTTTCACAATGGCCCGGCAACGCCGCGTGGGCCCGAAAGATGGGGGTATGGTCATGTTCTTTGGCGCGCGGACGCCCGAAAGCCTGCCCTATTTCGGCCCGCTCAACAAATTGCCCGAGTCTCTTTTGCAAAAGCACCTCAGCTATAGCCGCGTTGCGGGTGGACCGCGGGAATATGTGCAAGATTGTATGCGACAGGCGCGGGATCTGGTGGCCGGGATGCTGCAAGATGGCCAGACCCATATTTACATTTGTGGCTTGAAGGAAATGGAAGCGGGCGTGGAGGCGGCCTTCGAGGAGATTGCCCAAAGCTTCGGAGGCAACTGGCCTGATCTGCGCGACACCCTGCGTGAAGCTGGACGCTATCATGTCGAAACCTACTGAGATGGACCCGCGCCCCCTTGGCGCATTTTGTCATAAAATCAATGTGACATGGGGCGATTGTGATCCTGCGCGCATCGTCTATACGGGCCGTCTGCCATGGTTTGCATTGGACGCAATTAATGGCTGGTGGGAAGCGCAGCTGGGCGGTGATGGCTGGTTCCAGTTGGAAGTTGACCGCAATTTGGGAACGCCTTTTGTGCGGCTGGAAATGGATTTTGCCCGCCCGGTCACGCCCCGTCATCCCCTATTGTGCTATGTTTGGCCCGAGCATTTGGGCGAGACATCCATCACCTTCCGCGTCGATGGTGAGCAAGAGGGGCAGCGGTGTTTTTCCAGCCGGTCGGTCAATGTTTTTGTCACCGCGAATGCGTTTAAGAAATGCCCCCCACCGGTGGATCTGCGGGAGATTGTCCTAAGCGCCATGGCGGAGTCGGCCCGATGAGTTTTGAGCGCAACGATCACTTGAATGTTCAAAAGAGCGCGGCTCTTGACCCGCCAAGCGCTGCGCTTTTGCGCAGTTTGGGCACGCGCCTACGGCAGATGCGAAAATCCCAAGGGTTAAGCCGTCGCAGCCTGTCAGAGCGCTCGGGCGTCTCACCGCGGTATTTGGCCAAAGTTGAGGCTGGAGATGGCAATATCTCCATTGGCCTCTTGATCAAACTCGCTGCGGCCTTGGAGCAGCCTTTGGAGCATTTCTTGATGGCGGATGCGATGTTTCATTCGGACCTACCACATATCGCACAGCTTTATGCGCGCGCCGATGCCGCTGTGCGCGCGCGGGTCTTGCAGGTGCTAGATCCCGAGCGCATGGGGCGGCAAAAAGCACAGCGCCTGTGTTTGGTGGGGCTGCGGGGGGCCGGGAAATCAACCCTGGGCGCACGGGTGGCGAAGGTGTTTGACGCCCCATTTATTGAGCTGAACCGCGAGATTGAAAAAAATGCAGGCATGGCGCTTGGCGAGATCATCGCGCTTTACGGGCAAGAGGGCTATCGCCAGCTTGAGGCCGATACTTTGACGGGCATTATTGAGGGGCACAGCCGCGCTGTTGTCGCCGTGGCAGGCGGAATCGTGTCGGAGGAGGGCAGTTTTTACCATGTGTTGTCGCGCTTCCACACGGTGTGGCTAAAAGCCTCTGCTTCGGAGCATATGGAACGCGTGCGCGCGCAAGGCGACGTGCGACCGATGCAGGACAATCCGCAGGCGATGATCCAATTGCGCCAAATTTTGAGATCGCGCGAGGCTCTCTATACGCAGTCCGATCATGTTTTGGACACCAGTGGCAAATCGGTGGACCAAAGCCAGATCGAATTGTCCCAGCTCATTGAGAGCTGTCAAATTCTAGATGCGCGGGCGGTGTAACATCCGCGCCGCTTTTTCATATTCTCAAGGAGGGGTCCGATGCAGGTGACCATGCGCAGTGAAAATCATGTTGGCTATGTAACCTTGAGCAATCCACCGGTGAACGCCATTGGCCAAGCCCTCCGCCAAGGTCTGCTTGAGGCGGTGCGCTGGGCGGAGCGGGACAGGTTGGACCGGGTCATTGTCTTTGGTGCCGGGGGCGTTTTCGCAGCGGGCGCAGACGCAAAGGAATTTGACAGCCCACCGCAAGTGCCGCATCTGCCGGAGGTTTTGAATGCGATTGATGAAAGCTTCGTGCCGTGGATTGCCGCAATTGAGGGCGTGGCCTTGGGGGGCGGCGCTGAAATTGCCATGGCCTGCCGCATGCGCATTATGGCGCCTGATGCGCGCATTGGCCTGCCGGAGGTGACGTTGGGGGTTATTCCTGGTGCCGGTGGCACCGCGCGCCTGCCGCGTCTGGTCGGGCTGCAAAAAGCCGTTGAGATGATCACCATGGGCAAGCCCATTGGGGCGCAAGAGGCCCGCTCGGCGGGATTGGTCCATGCGGTGGAGGACGATCCCATCGAGGCTGCCTTCATGGTCAACAGCGAAGAGCTGGGCTGCATTGTGCCCACATGGGAATTTCATGCCCCCGCGCATGACCCGGATCTGTTCCACATGGCGCGTGAAAATCTAAAAGCAAAAATGGCTGGGCAAGAGGCGCCTTTGCGGGCGCTTGAGGTGATCGAGGCAGGGCTGTCTTTGCCATTTCACCAGGCTTTGACGCAGGAACGCCAGGTGTTTTTGGAGCTGAAGACCGGGCCACAAGCCAAGGCGTTGAGACATATTTTCTTTGCGCAGCGCGCCGCGAAAGCACCAGCGCATTTAAGAGGCGTGGCGTTGGAGGTGCGGCACGCGGTGGTGGTTGGTGGCGGCACGATGGGCGCCGGGATTGCCTATGCGCTTTTGGCAGCGGGCCTGCAGGTCACGGTATTGGAGGCAGATGCCGCCGGGCTGCAACGGGCTGAAGACACGATCGGCAAACTTACCGAGGCCAGCTTAAGACGGGGTATCATAGATGCCGCTCAGGCCGCCGATCAGCGCCGCCGGATGACGCTGAGCACGCAATATAGCGAAGCGGCCTCTGCGCAATTGGCTATTGAGGCGGTGTTTGAAGATATGGCTGTGAAACACGAAATTTTAGCCAAATTGGAAGCTGTGATGCCAGCCGAGGCCGTGCTGGCCACCAATACGTCTTATCTGGATGTGAATGAGATGGCCGCGCGGCTTATGGATCCCACGCGTGTCATCGGCCTGCATTTCTTCGCACCGGCCCATATCATGAAATTGTTGGAAATTGTTCAAGGGGCACAGAGCAGCGATCGTGCGATTTCCACGGGGTATGCTTTGGCAAAACGCCTGGGCAAGGTTCCGGTTTTGGCCGGGGTCTGTGATGGGTTTATCGGCAATCGCATTTTAGCGCGCTATCGTGAGGCGGCCGATACGGTGTTCATGGATGGTTCAACCCCTTGGGACGTGGATGAGGCCATGGTAGATTTTGGCTATGCCATGGGACCCTATGAAGCCCAGGATCTCTCGGGCTTGGATATCGCCCATGCCAATCGGCAACGTCAGGCGCCGACTCGCGATCCAAACAGGCGCTATATCCCCATTGCCGATCGCATGATTGAGCTGGGGAAATTGGGCCGCAAGACAGGTGCAGGTTGGTATCGCTACCCCGGGGGTGGGGGCAAGGTGGAGGATCCAATCGTGGCGGATCTGGCCATAGAGGAGGCGCATTTTGCCGGAATGTCTCGCACGGATTATTCTGGGTCAGAGATCTGCCAAAGGCTTTTACTGGCCATGATAAATGAGGCCGCCGATATTTTGGACGCGGGCATTGCGCAATCGGCCAGTGACATCGATCTGGTAACGGTTTTTGGCTACGGCTTCCCGCGCTGGCGCGGCGGGCTGATGCATTATGCAGACAGTCTTGGGGTGAAGGCAATCGTGGCGCAGCTTGAGATTTTGGCGCGGGAGGATCCTGTGGCTTGGAAGGTCTCACCGCTGCTCCGCCGCTGCGCAGAGGCCGGGCAATCCTTGGCAGAAGCCCGGCCGAAGCTGTGAGCGGTGGTTATGAAAGACCTCCGAATAACCGAGCCGCCAAGCCAAAACACTTTGCCCGGTGACAACACCCGGCTGCGCCTGCCCAGGCCGGCGCTGCCCTCTTTGCGCGTCGAAATTGCGTTGTGCAGAGGTGTTTGTGATGCAAAATTTATACTTGCCAGGGCGCTCAGCTGCGCATTTAATACGATTTAAAACATAAGTTTAGGAGCTATACCTGCCGTGCATGATTTCACATCACATATTCGTTGGACAGGCAATCGCGGCGATGGCAATGCACGTTACGAGGGCTATGATCGGCGCTGGCAGCTGTGCAGCCCGGGAAAACCGGTCCTAGACTGCTCCAATGATCCGCTATTGGGTGGGGATCCTCTGCTGTATAATCCCGAAGACTTGCTGATCACCGCGCTGAGCTCTTGTCATATGCTGTGGTTTTTACATTTGTCTTTCAATGCTGGGATTGTTGTGATGGGCTATGAAGATCACCCTATCGGCCATGGTGAGAGCGCGCCTTCTGGGGCGGGGCGCTTTGTTGCGGCAACGCTGCGGCCGCAGATCACATTGGCGCCCGGAATGGACGCGCAGGCGGCCGATGCGGTGCATGACCAGATCCATGATGTCTGCTTCATCGCCAGATCCGTCAACTTCCCCGTTCGCATCGCCGCGCAATACGACTTTGCAGAAATCTAAAGCCAAGCGCCCGTCTTGCTTTAGCGCCAACTGAGGCCTAAGGGGGTGCCATGAAAATTCTATATCTTGGTGATGTGATGGGCCGCTCCGGGCGGCAGGCAATTTCAAATGAGCTGCCCGATTTGCGGGCGCGTTTGAAGGCGGATTTTGTTGTGGTCAACGGCGAGAATGCCACCGGTGGCATGGGGCTGTCCGGCAACCATGCTCAGGAAATTCTAAAGGCGGGCGCCGATTGCATCACGCTTGGCGATCATGCCTTTGATCAAAAGGATATGCTGCAATTCATCGAAACCGAACCCCGCATCATCCGCCCGCTCAACTTTTCCAAATCAGCACCGGGGCGCGGGGCGGCGATTTTCACGGCCACGCGTGGACGAAAGGTTTTGGTGGCGCAAGTTTTGGGGCAGGTCTTTATGAAGCGGCCCTTCGACGATCCGTTTTCCGCTGTGGACGCCATATTGTCGCGCCATCCTTTGGGCGGGCAGGTTGCGGCGAGCTTGGTGGACATCCATTGTGAGGCCACCTCTGAAAAAATGGCGATGGGGCATTTTTGCGATGGCAAGGCCAGTGTGGTTGTGGGCTCGCACACCCATGTGCCCACGGCCGATGCGCAGATTTTGGAACGCGGCACGGGCTTTCAAAGCGATGCCGGCATGTGCGGTGATTACAACTCCGTTATCGGTATGCAAAAGGCCGAGCCGCTGCGCCGTTTTATCACTGGCATGCCCAAGGCGCGGTTTGAGCCGGCTCTGGGACCGGCGACTCTCTGCGGTCTTTTGGTTGAAACGGAGGAGTCCACTGGCAAGGCCAAATCCATCCAGATGATCCGCCATGGCGGGGTCTTGAGCCAATCAGATGGGGCGTCATCTGAATGAGGCGTCTCATCCCCTATGGTTGGCTTTTGTTTATCGGCATCAGCTGGGGCGCAACTCAGCCATTGGCGAAAATCGCTGTGTCCAGCGGCTATCAACCGCTGGGGCTGATTTTTTGGCAGATGTCCATAAGCGCTGTGGTTTTGGGACTGGTCAATATGATCCGCCGTCGACCTTTGCCGATCAATCGGCGGGTGCTTCCATTCTATCTGGCGATTGCCTTGATCGGGACGGTTATCCCAAATGCAGCCTCCTACAAAGCCTATACGGTTCTGCCGGCGGGGATCATGTCCTTGCTTTTATCCCTCATTCCCATGATCGCATTTCCAATTGCTTTGATGCTGGGCCTCGATCGGTTCAGTTTCAAACGCATGGCCGGTCTGTCTTTGGGGCTATTTGCGGTTTTGTTGATTGTTGGCGTGCCTGAGGCCCTGCCAAATGCAGCCATGCTGGCTTTTATTCCTCTGGGGTTGGTGCCGAGCCTTATGTATGCGTTTGAGGGCAATTTCGTGGCACGTTTTGGCACGGGGGGTGCGGGGCCATTGCAGCTGCTCTTGGGCGCTTCGATCATCGGGGTGGGGATCACCGGGCCGCTGGCCGTCTACAGCGGACAATGGATCAACCCGCTGCATGTCTGGGGCATTGCGGATGTGGCTGTGGTCACCTCGGCCTTGATCCACTCCATAGTTTATACTTTATATGTGATGATTGTACGCCAGTTTGGTCCAGTTTTTTCGGTGCAGGTGAGCTATGTTGTGACCGCCGCGGGGCTGGGCTGGGCCATGTTGATTTTAGGCGAACGCTACGCCGGACCTATATGGCTGGCTTTGGCTTTGATGTTCATGGGCATTTATTTGGTCAGCCCGAATTTAAGGGACACTCAAAATGGAAAACCTCACTTTGAATGATCACAGCCAAGCGCTTTTTGCGCTTGGGGTGGTCGCCGTGATGTTTTTGTTATTTCTGCGCGAAAGCTTCCCAACGGAGGTCGTCGCGATTTTTGGGGTGGCTGTTTTGTTGATCAGCGGGGTGCTGCCCTATGATGTGGCGCTTGCGGTTTTGTCCAATCCTGCCCCTTGGACCATCGCGGCCATGTTTTTAGTCATGGGCGCATTGGTGCGCACAGGCAGTCTTATAGGATTTACCAAACTGGCCCATCGCTTGACCCAAAGGAGCCCGGCCTTGGGGTTGGGATTTTTGTTTGGATTTGTGGTTCTGGCCTCTGCGGTGGTGAGCAATACGCCTGTGGTGGTGGTGATGATCCCTGTGTTTGTGCAATTGGCCAAAACCCTGGACACATCGGCCAGCAAGCTCTTGATCCCCCTGTCCTATGCGGCGATTTTGGGCGGCACTTTAACCCTGATTGGCACCTCGACCAATCTTTTGGTCGATGGGGTTGCGCGGGCCAATGGGCTGGCGGGGTTTTCGATCTTCGAAGTCACACCTTTGGGCGCTATTTTGGTGCTCTGGGGCATGTTCTATCTGCGGTTTATCGCCCCGAGATTGCTGCCGACCCGTGCCAGTTTGGCCAATCTCTTGTCTGATCGCCCAAAGATGAAATTTTTTACCGAAGCGGTGATCCCGCCGGAGTCGAATTTGATTGGCCGGGCGGTGGCGGGCGTGCAATTGTTCAAACGCCCGGGCGTGCGGCTGGTTGACGTGCTGCGCGGTGACCGCTCCTTGCGGCGCAGTTTGCAAGATGTGCAGTTGCAATTGGGGGACCGCGTGGTGCTGCGCACCGAAATGACCGAGCTTTTGTCGCTCCAAAGCAACAAGAGCCTGCGGCGGGTGGATCAAATTTCCGCGGTTCAGACCTCTACTGTGGAAGTTTTGGTCTCACCGGGCTGCCGTATGATTGGCCGGAGTTTGGGAGATCTGCGCCTGCGGCGGCGCTACGGGGTTTACACATTGGCGCTGCACCGCCGTGATCAGAACATCAAAGGCACGCTGGATGATGTGGTGGTCAGAATTGGCGACACACTTTTGTTGGAAGGGGCGGCTGAGGATATCGCACGATTGGCCGCGGATATGGATGTGCTGGAGGTGAATGCACCGTCCGAGAGGGCCTTTCGCAGGTCGCATAGCCCCATCGCGCTGTTGGCATTGTTGGGGCTTGTGGGGCTGGCGGCCTTTCAAGTGGCACCGATCTTTCTGCTGGCGATTGTGGCTGTGGCGGTGGTGTTGGTCACCCGCTGCATTGACGCAGAGGAGGCATTCGGATTCGTTGATGGGCGGCTTTTGGTGTTGATTTTTGCCATGCTGGCCATTGGCGCCGCGCTGGAGCATTCGGGCGCAGTCGTGCTTATTGCCGGTGGTTTGGCGCCTTACCTGGCGATTTTACCGGGGTTTTTGATCGTCTGGGCAATCTATCTTTTGACCTCGGTGCTGACGGAAATGGTTTCGAACAATGCGGTGGCTGTGGTGATCACACCTTTGGCAATCAGCATTGCAGCCCAGCTTGGCATGGATCCTCGTCCATTAGTGGTCGCGGTAATGGTGGCGGCGAGCGCCAGTTTTGCCACGCCGATTGGCTATCAAACCAATATGCTGGTCTATGGGCCGGGTGGCTATAAGTTCACGGATTTTTTGAAGGTGGGTATTCCGCTTAACCTGTCAATTGGCGTGCTGGCCTCCCTGTGCATCCCATGGTTTTGGCCGCTCTATCCAGCAGGATGACGGCGGTCAAAAAAGCCAAGGCGTGGGACGAGAGACGCGGGAAATTTTGGTGGGGCTCGGTGATCGCATTTTCAGATATTGGCAAAACACCAATATCCCGCCGCGCTGGGCGCTTTCACGAGATTGGTATGAATTGCACCTAAAGATGGGTTGAATTGCCCGCCGCCCCGCCTAAAAACGGTCGAAATCTTTAAACTTAGGGGGCTGTCATGGCAGGCCATTCCAAATGGGCAAATATCCAGCATCGCAAAGGGCGGCAGGATGCGGCGCGGTCAAAATTATTTTCTAAATTGGCCAAGGAGATCACCGTTGCAGCCAAAATGGGCGATCCGGATCCCGATAAAAACCCGCGGCTGCGTTTGGCGGTGAAAGAGGCGAAATCGCAATCTGTTCCGAAAGATGTGATTGATCGGGCGATTAAAAAATCCCAGGGCGGCGATGCCGAGAGCTATGATGAAATCCGCTACGAGGGCTATGGGCCTGGCGGGGTCGCGGTGATCGTGGAAGCNATGACCGATAACCGCAATCGCACAGCNTCAACCGTNCGCAGCACATTTACCAAATGCGGTGGAAATTTGGGCGAAACAGGCTCGGTGTCTTTTATGTTCGATCGCAAAGGTCAGGTGCTTTATCCGTTGGAGGTGGGCGACGAGGACACAGTGATGATGGCCGCGCTGGAAGCTGGGGCGGAAGATGTGGAGTCCACCGAAGACGGCCATGCGATTTTCTGTGCTGATACAGACCTCAATGAGGTCTCTAACGCTTTGGAGGCGCAATTGGGCGAATCTGAGAGCGCCAAGCTGATCTGGAAGCCGCAAACGACCACCGAGTTGGATCTGGAGGGTATGGAAAAGCTGATGAAGCTGATTGATACCTTGGAAGACGACGATGACGTCCAGCGTGTCACAGCCAATTTTGAGGTCAGCGACGAGGTCATGGCCGCTTTGTAACCGGTTCGACATAAGGCACTAAACGGGGGCCTTGCGGCCCCTTTTTACTTGGAACACCTGGCGCATGGCTTGTGAGGTTGGATGCAATACAACGGTGTAAGTTATTTAATATAATTACTTCATATCCGAAAATCTGGCGTCAACTTGGTAGAATATGCTTCAATTTGACTTTTCAAATGTATAAATTCCGCAGCCGTATTTTATGTTTCTATCGACCTCTGTCACCGAGGTGTCCAGGTGCAAATCACCTCTATCATCGACATAATCAAATCGTTGTAACGTCATGTGCTTCTGAATAGATGGGTGATCGAAGATGGAGCTGACATGAAACACCCTATGGGCGTTAAAATGGACCTCGTCTGCCTGTCCAATTGGGAAGCTAAGGTACAATCGGCCGCCGTCAGACACCATCCCCACAAGGTTCTTTATGCCCTTGATATGACCATTTACGTCGATTGAATCCGTGTAGCGCCCCAGGCCAAAATGCTCAATTGCATGCAGACAAGATAGAGAATCTGTTTGACCCAAATCCTGTGGGTTCATCAAATCGGCCTGGCGGAATTTGATGTTTTCATGTTCAGATTTCGGCAAGGGGCGCACGTCAACCACTTCGATCTCGCGAAATGAAGCCACATGCGCGACAAATCCATCAATGCGAGAGGCAATATCTATATGGCGTTTGGGATTGTGGTCGTGGATCAGTCTTGCAATCAGTAAATCTTGATGGAAATAATGGCCTTTAACGGTTCCGGCACTGTCGGAGTAATCTGACAGGATTCGAAACACGCGCGTTATTTTTCCGCCTTGATCCAACCACTGTTTCTTATCTTTGTAGAATTTCCACAGATATCGAAAGTGTTTTGGCTTCATAGCAACTGTCCAATCTGGATCGGCAATAATCATCTTAAGGCCAAATATCCGCCTTAGTCGAGTTGTAGGCTGTTGAGCGGCCTCCGTCAATGCGGCGGAACATGCGCGCGTCCCGCGCTGGGGGCTAAGAGGCCCCTTCGGGGCGCACAATGTGAAAGCTGCCGTCCATATAGGCCAAGGGGGGGGTGGCGGCATTGGTGATGGCTGTCACATTTCCAATACAGATGTCATGGCTGCCATGGGTGATGATTTGATCCACGGTACATTCGAAGGCTGTGGCGCCGCTGAG
>JGI20158J14315_10000408_pt1 | contig 31922 bp, 31 predicted proteins | sample COG_08_FD_14315 | JGI IMG/M metagenome (IMG submission 14315)
GAAATAAACATAATTGAATCTAACTTTATTTATAGATAATTTTGGAAAATAATAATTTACGCATAATATATATTATGTATAATTAAGTAACTATGAGATATACACTAGGCAAAACAACAAGAATATTACTACTTTCCTACCTCAGTCTTTTAACGCTCGCTGCATTTTTTTATGGTGGTGGTAATTATGTCGAGAAACAAACACCCTACTATAACTTTTTTAAAAATTTTATAAGTGATCTTGGACGCACAACTAGTCATTCTGGTGATGATAACAGTATTTCTATTATTCTTTTCTCAATTGGTATGTTTGTTCAACTTGTTGCAGTATTGATATACTTAGTAAAAGCTGCAGATTTTTTTACATCGGAATATCCAAAAATTAGTTTATTGGCAAAATTATCTGCTGTTTTTGGTTCAATAAGCCTACTTGGTGTAGTTTTAACACCTGCTGATGTTCCGTCACTATATTCTTTGCATATTTTCTTTGCAAATTCAGTGTTTAACGGCGCTTTAGTAACTTTGGGTATATATTCATATCTTTTTTACTCAAAAGGCTTGAAAAACGTTACTTACGTCCTTTTTATTTGTTCGATAGTAATTTTAGGATATATTATCTTTCTTGAGGTCGGGCCAGCTCCATGGAAATCAATTGAATCACTTACTATGCATGCAACTTATCAAAAAATTGCTGTTTTAAGTTTAGTTGGTACGGTGTGGTTTATGTCTAAAGGTACAGACTTACTTGACGACAAAGTTTAGCAATCTATTTGGAACATAAATAGTTTTTACGATTGATCCACTAGAAGTAAACTTTTCAACATTTTCAAGAGAAAGCGCCATATTAACAACATCTTTCTCAATAGAATCCTTAGCAATTTCAATATTAGCTCTAAGTTTACCATTGACTTGAACTGCTATTGTAACCTCATCAAGCTGTATTTTTGATTCATCGTAAAGTGGCCAATCTTGATATGTTACAGAATCTTTGTTTCCTAACATATGCCATAGCTCTTCAGACAAGTGCGGTACAAATGGACCAATAATAATAATAAGTTCTATGATTAATTTTTTAGAGATAGAATCGCATTTCTGAAGATGATTACAATAAATCATTAGTTGCGATACCGCAGTATTAAAATGAAGGTTTTCAATATCTTCTCCAATCTTTTTAATTGTTTGATGATGCAAAAATAATGTCTCTTTATTGGGAGCTTTATCATCGCATATTCTCGACGATAATGAACCATTATCATCGATTACTATTGACCATAACTTCTTAACAAACCTATAACATCCTTGAAGACCTTTTGTGCTCCATGGTTTAGATTTATTTAATGGGCCCATAAACATCTCATATAGCCTCATTGAATCAGCGCCATATTCTTCAATAATATCTTCAGGATTTATAACATTGCCACGTGATTTACTCATTTTTGTACCATCATCACCCTGTATCATACCTTGATTAAAAAGTTTTTTGAATGGTTCTCTGGTCGACACTAATCCTAAATCATGTAATACATGATGCCAAAATCTTGCATATAGCAAATGAAGTACTGCGTGCTCCTGTCCACCAATATATAAATCAACAGGCATCCAATATTTCTCGCTATCTTTACTCCATGCGTTTTTTGTGTTATTTGGATCTGTAAACCTTAAATAATACCAACATGAACCTGCCCATTGTGGCATAGTATTTGTCTCTCTAAGTCCAATAATATTACCACTTTCATCTTTTACTTCAACCCAATTTTTAATAGTTGATAATGGAGACTTTCCATCATCTGATGGTTTATAATTATCTACTTCAGGTAACATCACGGGCAAATCTTTTTCATTGATTGGTTCTATATTTTCGCCTTTATGAATTAATGGAAAAGGTTCTCCCCAATATCTTTGCCTAGAAAACAACCAATCTCTCAACTTATAATTTACAGTAGATCTACCAATTTCATTTTTTTCGATGTATTCAATTGAAGTATTAATTGCTTCATCGACTGTTAATCCATTCATAGATAAGGTATTGTCATTGTTAGAATTAACTATTTTAGACTTTCCTTTAGCTGTAAACGCTGACTTACTAACATCTCCACCTTCTACAACCTCTTTAATTGGCAAATCATATTTCGTTGCAAATTCCCAATCCCTTTCATCGTGACCTGGAACGGCCATAATTGCACCAGTTCCGTAGCTTATAAGAACATAGTCTGCTATCCAAATTTCAATCTTTTCTTGGCTGAAAGGATTAATGGCATAACTACCTGTAAATACACCTGTTTTATCTTTATTAACTTCTGTTCTATCGAAGTCAGATTTCTTAGCTGATTCTTCAATATATGCATCAACTTTCTCTCTATTATTATCTGTTACAAGAGAGTTAATCAACGTGTGTTCAGGAGCAAGAACCATATAAGTTGCTCCAAAAAGCGTATCTGGTCTAGTAGTATAAACATTTATTAAATCATCGGAATTTTCAATATTAAAACCAAGCTCTACCCCCTCTGATCTTCCAATCCAATTTTTTTGAAGCTCTTTTATATTTTCTGGCCAATCTAAATCATCTAAACCTTCAAGCAATGATTCAGCATAATCTGTAATTTTTAAAATCCATTGCTTCATTGGCAGGCGAATTACTGGATGACCTCCAATGTCTGATTTCCCATTTACTACCTCCTCATTAGCAAGTACAGCCTTTAGTTCTGGACACCAATTAACAGCAACTTCCTGCTCATGAGCTAATCCTTTATTGTAAAGCTGTAAGAAAATCCATTGAGTCCACTTATAATATTCAGGGTCAGTTGTATTGATTTCTTTTGACCAGTCATAGGAAAAACCTAAACGATTAATCTGTCTTTTAAAATTGGAAACATTTTCATGTGTGGTAATTTTTGGATGAGTACCAGTTTTTATAGCATATTGCTCTGCAGGAAGACCAAACGCATCCCAACCCATAGGATGGAGCACATTAAAGCCTTTCATGCGTTTATAACGTGCAACAATATCCGTAGCAACATAACCTAAAGCATGACCAACATGTAAACCGGCACCTGAAGGATATGGAAACATATCAAGGACATAATATTTAGGCTTTTTGCTAGACTCATCCTCTGACTTAAATGTTTCATTATCCGACCAGGATTTTTGCCATTTGGCCTCTATAGCTTTATGATTATAACTCAATTTTAATAGAAGTTCTTGACTTGTTTCATCCAATCAAGAATTATTGCATTTACATCAATAGGTTGATTGTTGTTTGCGCCATATCCGCTACTATTAGAAAGCGATGAATTTCCGAAAGCATTAGTCATTGGACCACTATATTCATCGTCTACCAAAACTTGATTAGCTTGAAATTTAGCTATCACCTTCTTTGTTTTAGGGTTTCTAAAAATAATGAAAGACGACTTAGGATCTGCTGTTGACCCATAATATGGATCAAAAGTAAAATCTTCAAAGTTTATCTCAACTTCCATATCTCCATCTGTTTCAGGAGGAAGAATTTCAAATCCTAGCTTTACTAATTCTGATTGAATTGACTGTATGTGCTCTACCATAAAAGGATCTTGAATGTANTCGTTAATAAACTCTTCAATCTTATTGGTTTGACTAAGCTTAACTTTTTTTCTTCTAAATTGACCATGTAGATCAGCTGTAAACACAAATAAGAGTAAAGCAGCTAATAGATATGTATATTTTTGTAGTTTCATAGGTTCTCCGTTAGATAGCACAACCGTCTATCCCTCTTTTTTTATAATAATCTTGATGATAGTCTTCTGCGCTATAAAACTCTGAAAGAGCTTCAATTTCTGTAACTATTTTTGTAGAAAATTTACCAGATTCGTTTAAGGCATTAATTTTGCTTTCAATAATTTCTTTTTCTTCTTCACTTGAAAAATATGCTGCAGAACGATACTGTGTTCCAACATCAGGACCTTGTCTGTTCATAGTAGTAGGATCATGTAATTCAAAAAATGTATCAAGAAGTGTTTTAAAAGATACTACCTGCGGATTGTATTCCACTTCCACTGCTTCAGCATGACCTGTTAATCCTGTACATACTAACTCATATGAAGGATTTTTGACTTTGCCGCCTATATACCCAACAGTTGTTGACTTTACGCCATCCATCTGCTGAAAAGTTGATTCAACGCCCCAAAAACACCCAGCAGCAAACACCGCTTTTTTATTTTCTACATCATTTGCCATAATAAACCCCATTAATGAAAACATTACCGTTAAAAATATTTTATTTTTTATCATAATTATAATATAAATAAGCTCCAATTATACTCATAGGTATCGATACAATTGCTCCAATTACTGGAATTAGAAATGAAGCTAAAAATATACCTATACCAACAAATACTGTGTTTAAAATACGCACAATTAATCTATGTTAATAAAACTTCTTTTGATTAATAGCACATTCATAGTTAAAAATAAGAATAAAATTAGATATTTATAATAAAAAAGCCTCTCAATTATAGAGAGGCTCTGGTGGCTACCATAAAAAGTTATTGCTGTTAGTTTCTATTTAAGAGGTTTAAAATATTTTTGAGCTCATTTTTTATTTCTTTTAGGGCTGAAATTTGAGTACTAGATAATGTTTCATCCATTGTTGGTTGAGTTGATTTATTTTTTAACTCTTCAACCGCTCCTTTAATAGTAAACTTCTTATCATAAAGTAATTTCTTAATATCAAGTATCACTTCAACGTCTTGCTTTCTATAGGTTCTATTTCCAGCCTTATTTTTGCTTGGTTTTAAAGAGGGAAATTCAGACTCCCAGTACCTTAAGACGTAAGGCTTTAATTTTGTTATTTCGCTTACTTCTTTTATACTATAATATAGTTTTGTTTTTGATTCAAGCATCGTGCTAATAATATATAAAAAAAATACTTAAAGTGATACTTTAATAGATATTTAGATAAAAATTAAACTGAGTCAGGGCTTGTAAAACTAAGCGAGTGGGCTTCTGCAACTTCTTGATTTGTAAGCTTACCCTTATATGTGTTTAATGCCATAAGCAATTTATCATCATTAAATAAGCCATGTAGTCCAGAATTAGCAAATTTTAATATAAATGGCTTAGTAGCTTCATTTAAAGCGTTTGTAGCCGTAAATGGAACTGCTGATGGTATATTTTTAACACAATAATGAATGATGTTATCCACTTCATATGTAGGATCACCATGTGTTGTTGGTTTAGAAGTTTCAAAACAACCACCTTGATCTACAGAAACATCTGAAAGTATAGATTTTGGCTCCATTAAGCTGAGCATATCTCTTGTAATGACTGTAGGAGGCTTACCTCCTGGTGTTAATACGGCACCAACTACAATATCTATCATAGGAAGTAAATTTTTAATAACGGTTTCAGAAGACTCAGCAACATTAACAGCTGGATATTGACTTTTAACGTTATTTAATAATTCGTTATTTACATCAAGCAAGGTTGTGCTTGCACCTAAACCTAGACTCATTTGCATTGCATTGATTCCTACAATCCCTCCGCCGATAATTAAAACATTAGCAGGATCTGCAAGACTAGTTCCTGCTATTAACTTGCCCTTGCCGCCTTTACTTTTCTTAAGTAGTTCAATACTATCTAATAAGGATAATCTACCAGCAATCTCACTCATAGGTTTTAGCATTGGAGTTTGATTGTTTACTACGACTGTTTCATAAGCTAAGCCAGTAACATTACACTCGAGAAGTTTTTCGGTTAATTCTTTTGATGAACTTAAATGTAAATAAGTAAATATTACCTTATTTGTAAGCATTTCAACTTCTTGCAAAGAAGGTTCTTTTACTTTAACTATCATTTCAGATTTATCAAAAACTTCAGGTGCACTATCTACAATAGTACACCCAATGTTTGAATAATCTTCGTCTGAATAACCGCTATCTAGACCCGCGCCTGACTGAACGAATAATTCATGAGAATTCTGAAGCAACATCTTGGCTGTTTCAGGATTAACAGATACTCGATATTCTTGAGAAATTATTTCTTTTGGAATACCAATTTTCATATCAATTCTTATTTCTCAGGTTTATCAGTAAGAAGCTTAATACTAAAGTTTAAACGACCTTGTTTGTCAATTTCGAATAGCTTTATTTTTACTTCATCACCGACTGATAATACATCTTCAACCTTGTTTACACGTTCCCATGCTAATTGAGATATATGAACTAGTCCTTCTCTACCAGGAGCAAATTCTACAAAAGCTCCAAAATCTAGAAGTTTAGTTACTTTACCGTCAAAAACAGTACCAACTTCAGGATCTAAAACAACAGCTTTAATTTGACTAATCGCATTATCTAGTTTGGCTTTGTCCTCTGCAGACACACTAACTGTACCATCATCTTCAATATTAATAACACATTCAGCGCCTTCCTGAAGAGCTTTAATGTTTTTACCGCCTGGTCCTATTAAAGCACCAATTTTATCTTTAGGAATCTGGAAAGATTCAATTTGAGGTGCATGCGGTGAAAGTGCATTTGGCTTATCAATAGCTTTATTCATTTCATCTAGGATATGCAATCTACCTTCATTTGCTTGTTCAAGCGCGTTCGATAATACATCCATAGGTAATCCAGGAACCTTTAAGTCTAACTGAATTGCACTAATTCCATCTCTAGTACCAGCAACCTTAAAGTCCATATCCCCTAAGAAATCCTCTGTACCTAAAATATCACTCAGAACAGCGTAGTTATCGCCATCCATGATCAAACCCATAGCAATACCTGCTACGTGCTCTTTAATTGGTACTCCAGCGTTCATCATAGCCAATGATCCACCACAAACTGATGCCATTGATGAAGAACCGTTAGATTCGGTAATTTCTGATACAATACGCACTGTGTATGGAAACTCTTCCGATGATGGAAGTATTGGTTTTAATGATCTTTCAGCTAAATGACCATGACCAATTTCTCTTCTATTTGTAAAACCTATTCTACCGGTCTCCCCTACACAATATGGAGGGAAATTATAGTGCAGTAAGAATGATTTTTTATAGTCACTTGCCATAGAGTCTATAATTTGTTCATCTCTGCTAGATCCGAGAGTTAAAGCTGCAATAGCCTGTGTTTCTCCTCTAGTAAATAAAGCTGAACCATGAACACGAGGCAATAATGATGGTACAATACTAATTTGTCTAACATCAGCTAAACCTCTTCCATCAACTCTTACCTTCTTATCTAAAATACTTTTTCTAACAGCATTTTTAAACATTGTTTTTATATAACCCTTAACTTCAGGATATAATTGTTCATCTTCTTTATAAGATTCTGAGGCTTCCTTAGCAATCTCATTAAATGCATCATCCATTGCTTGCTTTGAATCCATATCAAGCAGCTTTTGAATTTTATCTGCATAGGACTCTTCTAAAGCCTTGGTAACATCTTCTGTAATAACTGAAGTATCAACTATTTCATATGAATTATCAAAATGTTCTGAAAATTCCATTTGAAGATCTACGATATCATTGATACCATCCATTGCTATATCTAACGCTTCTAAAATTGTTTTTTCTGGAACAAAATTAGAACCACCTTCAATCATACAAATTTTATCTTTTTTACCAGTAACCATAAGGTCAAGGTCAGATGATTCCATTTGTTCGTTTGTTGGATTTAAAATGTACTCTCCGTCAACCAATCCAACTTTTACAGAAGCAATCGGTCCATCGAATGGAACTGGAGATAATAACAATGCTGCAGAAGCGCCAATAGCAGCAACTACATCAGGTGTATTTACACCGTCATAAGACATCGTTGTTAACATAATTTGCAATTCGTTTCTATAATTCTTTGGAATTAGAGGTCTAATTGGACGATCTGTAAGACGTGAAGTTAATACTTCAGCATCTGTTGGTTTTGCCTCCCTCTTAAAGAAACCACCGGGTATTTTTCCACCCGCATAATGCTTTTCTCTATATTCAACCTGCATTGGGAGAAAGTCGATACCTTCTCTTGGTTCAGATGAACAACATACTGTTGCAAGCATTGCAGTTTCACCATATGTAATAAATACAGATCCACCTGCTTGTCTTGCTATTTGTCCAGATTCTATTCTAAGCGGTCTTCCCGCTATATTCTTTTCTACTTTTATCATTTTCTTCTTTATTTTCCTCTTATCGATAGTTTTTTAATTAATTCATCGTAACTATCTAGTTTAGTTTTTCTTAAATACTTCAATAGTTTCTTTCGCTGTGACACTAGCTTAACTAAACCATGTTTTGAATGAACATCTTTTTTGTGCATTTTGACATGTTCTGTCAAAGATCTAATTCGATCAGTTAGAAGCGTAATTTGAGCTTCACTACTACCGACATCTTTTGCATCAAGACCTACGTCTTGAAGAAGTGTGCTTGTTTCTTTACTATATTTCATATTTCTCCTTAAAAGCATCTACCAATTTAGTACATACTTCTTTATCTTTTTCAATTTGTTCGATTAATAACTCTTTATTATCAAACTTAATTTCATCCCGAATTTTATCTAAAAATTCGATATAAAAATTCTTATCGTATAGACTGCCGAATTTATCAGATAAAATGTGAACTTCCATAACAAATTTTTTTTCGTTAAAAGTGGGTCTAATGCCCGCATTAGTCATTCCAAAATACATTTCTCCGTCATAAAAAACTCTTGATAGGTATACTCCAGTACTTGGAAGGAGCTGATTTTCAAATGTTGGGATAAAATTTGCAGTGGGATAATTCATTGTTTTTCCACGATTTGACCCTTTAACAACTAGTGCATCAAAACCGTAAAATCTTCCTAATAAATCATATACTTTATCTGAATTTCCTTCATTTATCAATGTTCTAATTATACTACTGGATATAGTTTTACCATTATGCTCTCGCATAGTTGGTGTTTGTAATTCTATATTATTATTAGTACAAAAAGATTTTAAAAATTTAAAGTCTCCTTCTTTATTGTGTCCGAAATAATGATTGATTCCAACAGAAATAAGCTGGGGATTAAATAATCCTTTTAGAATCTTATTTGCAAACACTGATGCTGTCATTGATGAAAACTCTTTAGTAAATGGTATTACCAACACTTTGTTAATTCCCATATCACTTAATGTTGATAGTTTTACCTCTAAGCTTTGCAAATTAACAGGATAACTATTATCATTTAGAACATAAAAAGGGTTAGGATCGAATGTTATAAGGCATGAAGGAACATTTCTTTTTTTTCCTTCCTTAACAATAAAGGAAATTACATCTTGGTGACCTTTGTGTATACCATCATAATTACCAACAGTTATAACAGAACTTGAAAGCTCTTTCATTTGATCTATTGATGTTAAAACTTCCATTTTTCCTCAAAATTTTTAACTGTTAAAGATTCAGATAAGCTATATTCTCCAACACTTAATCTAGTTAAACTAGTTAAATGGCCTACTGTACCTAGGTACTGAGCAATATCCTCAGCTAAAACTCTTATGTACGTTCCTGAAGAACATTCTACTACAATCCTTAGGTTGCTTTGATCGATCAATTCTATCTTTAAATTCTTAATTGTAACAAGTTTAGGATTGGTTTTTATGGATATATTCTTTCTAGCAAGCTTATATAGTCGAACTCCGTCTATTTTACGGGCTGAAAACATTGGAGTCCTTTGTAATAACTCTCCAATAAATGATTGTGCGCATTTATTTAACATCTTTGATGAAATATCAGGAATTGATTTTTCTGCAACAACTTTACCGGTTAAATCCATAGAATCAGTTTGAATACCAAGCTTTACAACGCCTTCATAAGTTTTATCATATTGAATGATATCCGATAGTTTTTTTGTTGATTTTCCAACACCTAAAACCAAAACTCCNTCTGCAAACGGATCTAAGGTTCCTGAATGACCTACCTTCTCTTTAGTTATATATTTTATTTTTTTTACGATGGAAAAAGAGGAATAATCTTTTGGTTTATAAATGTTATATATCATACTAATCTATTTCTTTAATAAGCTTATCTATTTTTTCAAATTGCTCAAACGAATCATCATAAAAAAATTTTAATGTAGGAGTTGATCTTAAATTTAACATAGAGGATAAATATTTTCTAAAAACAGGGACTAAAAGATTGAGTTCTTTATTAATTATTTCAATTTCTTTTGACGGATTAATTATACTGTAATACAAGTTAGCATGCTTTAGATCGGCAGTCATTTTTACCGATGAAAATGTTATNAAGCCGTACTTTCTTAAGTCCATCTCTCGAGTTAAGATATGATTAATGGTTTTTAAAACTTGTTGTGATACTCTTTCTGATCTAGAAAATGGCTTATTATTCAACTGTCTGCTAATGTTCTCTTAATTTCGTTTATTTTATATGCAACAATTCTGTCACCTTCAAAATACTTCTTAACTCCTTCAACAGAGATACCACACTCCATTCCTGAGTCTACTGATGCTACATCATCTTTAAATCGCTTCAAGGACGTAATAGAGCCTTTTGAGACTAATTCTTCCTCTTCCCTTATCAATCTAACAAAGCTATCGCGAGTAATTTTACCAGATTCTACTTGTGAACCGGCAATAAATCCAATTTTTGGTATTTTAAATGATTCTTTAACGACTGCCACTCCAATGACTTCCTCAACCATATCAGGTTTTAATAATCCTTCAACAGCCATTTTTACATCTTCAACAATCTGATAAATAATACTATATGCCCTAATTTCAACGTTATTTTGACTAGCTAGTAATTTTGTATTTGATGGAACTTGAACACCAAAGCCAATAATAATTGCTTGTGATGCTTGTGCAAGCAAAACATCGGACTCAGTAACATTACCAACCCCTTTGTGCACTATATCTACTCCAACTTCATCATTATTAATTTTTTCTATACTTTGAATTAAAGCTTCAATAGATCCATCCGCATCAGCCTTTATGATAATATTTAAATTATTAATATCACCCTCTTTAATTTGTGCTGAAATACTATCCAATGATGTTTTTTGAACCATCTGTAAATCTATTTCTCTCTTAATTCTTTGACGCTCATTTGCAATTTTCTTTAAATCTGATTCATTTTCGACTTCAGCAAAAATATCTCCAGCTTGTGGTACTTGATCAAAACCTAAGATTTGCACTGGATCAGAAGGCTTTGCCTCTTTAATCCTTTCATTTCTTTCATTCATTATTGCTCTAACTTTACCAGGGTGGTTATTACAAATAAATGGTGTTCCTATTTTTAACGTACCTTTTTGGATTAACACCGTTGCAACCGGTCCAAGACCTTTATCTAGCTTAGAATCAATTACAATCCCCTTGCAATCGATGTCTACGTTCGCTTTTAGATCTAAAACTTCAGCTTCAAGTAAAATTGCTTCCATCAATGCATCAATTCCTTCTCCAGTAATTGCAGAAGTATTTACTGATTGAATTTTACCGCCCCACTCTTCAACTAAAACATTTTTTTCAGATAATTCTCTTTTTACGATATCAGGATTTGCACCTTGTTTATCAATTTTATTAATAGCAACTACTATTGGCACTTCAGCAGCTTTAGCATGATTAATAGCCTCAATAGTTTGTGGCATCACACTATCATCAGCTGCAACCACCAAAATTACTATATCTGTTGATTGTGCACCTCTTGCTCTCATTGCTGTAAAAGCTTCATGTCCTGGAGTATCTAGAAAAGTTATAGCGTTTTCATTGTGAACAACTTGATATGCACCAACTCTTTGAGTTATTCCACCAGATTCCCCTGCAGCTACCTTAGTCTCTCGAATGTAATCTAAGATAGATGTTTTTCCATGATCGACATGTCCCATGATAGTAACAACTGGAGCTCTTTGAATTGCATTGGTTAATTCTTCCTCTGAATGTGCTGTAACAAATAAATCATCAACAACTTCTTCATATTTTTTTAATTCAACATCATATTCACCAGCAATAAGCTCTATTACATCCCACTCTAATCGTTGATTTACAGTCGCTAAAATACCCATCTGTAGGCATTTACCTATTACTTCACTCGTTCCAACGTCCAAAACTTTAGCCACTTCATCAATACTAGCATATTCTGCAAGCTCTACAACTCTTATTTGATCACCATCAACTGCATTTGAATCTTTTTTAAGTTTTTTATATGATTTTTTCTTTGGTCCTGAATCAATCGATGCTAGAGTTTTCTTAAGTCTTTTTACTGCTGAATTATCTTTTTTAATATCATCTTTGTGTTTTTTAGCTTTTTTACCATCATCTTTATTTTCAGGTTCTCTTAAAGTAATTTTACGGAGTTTTTTCTTAGGCTTTATTTCTGCAGGAGCTTTCTTAGATTTTCCTTCATCTTTTGATGTTTCTACCGCTTTAGACTCAGCTTTCTTTTTTTCTGCCTCACGTTGTTCTTGTACAGAAAGAATTTGAAATTTTTTCACAGATTTAGTTTTCATTACTACTTTTGAATCATGAATTTCTTTTCTAACCTGCTCTTTTCTATCTCTTTCTGCAGATTGACGATCTTTTGCAAATTCAGTATAAACTATTTGTTGAGTCTTTCCATCAATTGGAGACATGTGGCTTGACACAGAAATATCTTTAGATTTTAAGAAATCTAAAATATCGGTGTGTGATATGTTAAGCTCTTTTGCAAGCTGAAATATTCTTATAGAATCAGCCATTAATTATGCTTCCTCTTCAACTTTTTCAGCTACTTCATCTTCAGTTTTTTCTTCGACAACTTCTTCTTCAACTACAACCTCTTCTTCAACTTGATCAACCTGGGTTTCTTCAACAATGCTATCAACCTGCGTTTCTTCGATTTCAGGCTCCTGTTTATTGTGCGTAGTATTAATAAAATTATTAACTGCTTCGCTAACTGCTTCTATTTCTTCGCTTGAAAGTTCAACTTCATCTGAAAGTATGTACTTTTTAGCATTTAAATAGTCCGCAACTGAAGCAATACTTGCAACTTCAATCAATTTGTCACTAACAGATTTTTCAATACCATCTAAGGATTCTAAGGTAGTTTTCTGATTTATAAGCACTTCATCGTACTCAGCCTTAGTATACGCATCAATCGTATAGCCAGTTAATTTTGAAGCAAGATTTATATTTACTCCACTTCTACCAACTGCATTCTCCAATCCACCTTCTTCAAAAATAGCAACACAGTATTTTCTGTCGTCATCTATATAAATATCCATTGGTTTTGCAGGAGATAATGCTCTAGTTATAAATACTTCAGATTTGTCTGTATAATTAACAATATCAATCTTTTCATTGTTTAGCTCTCTCACAACAGACTGAATTCTACTACCACGCATTCCAACACACGCACCAACAGCATCAATTCTTTTGTCAACAGAGTGAACTATAATTTTACTTCTTTCTCCAGGTTTTCTAGCGATACCTTTAATTTCAATGATTCCATCTTCAATTTCTGGTACTTCCATTTCAAATAATTTATATAAAAATAAATCATCGCTTCTGGAAATTAGAATATCTGGACCTTTAGGAGTAACTTCTACAGCCTTAACAAGTGCTCTAATTGTATCACCTCTTCTAAAACGCTCAGAAAATATTTGTTCGTTTCTTGGCATTCTCAACTCTGTATGTTCAATATTTACAAAGGTATTTTCTCTATGCACCTGATGAACTGTACCAATAATAACCTCTCCAATTCTTTGAACATAGTCTTCATATATATATTGCTGTTGTACTTCACGAGTTCTTTTATTTAAAAACTGTCTTGCATTGGCAACAAGCCTTCTACCAAATCTTGCAGGATCAATAACTTCAACAAAAGTGTCTCCCAACTTCAATTCTCCAGCTAAATCCGGTTCCAATTCTATTGCTCGTTCTAATGTGATGTCAAAATGATCATCATCGACTTCTTCAACAATGGTCTTTTCCACATAAATTTCTATCTCACCTTTATCTAAATTAACAATAACACTGCAATTATCTGCTTCACCAGTTTCTTTCTCGATAATGAACAAAAATAACTGTTCAATAATTGTACCCAACTCTGAACGTTCTATGTTTTTTTCTCTTGCTAATTCAATAAAAATATCTATTAAGTCTCTGTTAATCATGACAATCCTTCAATTTTTTAATTATAACAAAAATGGGCCGTAGCCCATTTAATACAACGGAATATATCTATATATTATCGTATTAACAAGTATCTTAGTTGATACTTAAAACGAACCCGTAAACTTCTTCAAAAAAATCATTGTAAACGGTATTATCTGTGTCTACAGAATCAAGAATTTTTATTGCTTGATCAACATTTCCATTTTCTGCTAACATTTTGGCTTTTAAGATGTATATATATTTTTGTTCAGATTCTGATATTTCACTCTTTATTGCTTTATCAAAATTCATAGGGTTATTTTCAAGCTTTGCGAGCATGATATACCCTTCTTTTTTCAAATTAGGGAATTTGAGCTTAGAAACACTCTCTGATAGATACACCAATGCTTTATCGTTGTTTCCATTTATAAATGCTGTTCGTCCAAGATAAAATTTTGCTTGATAAGCAGCCGTTGTACCACTGTAAGAACTAACAACGCTTTCAAGTTGCAATACAGCATTATCAAAGTCGCCTTTTTCAAAATATACCATTGCATTACTTAAGGCAGAATCTGATGGAGTTGATTTTGGTTCACTGGATAAAGAATATGCTTGAAATGTGGTGAAAAAAACTAACATAGCTAAAAAGATTGGGTTTAAAACAATCTTCTCGATTAATGTATAATCTGAACTTTTTTTATAACTTACTTTAATGGGTGTAAGCAAAAAACTCTGTATTTTGTCTTTCATTTTATCTTATTTCCAATAATTAAATAGTTTGTAAAGTTTAGGTCTAAATTTAGTGGATAATTTCGCACTTGAAACCTTTTTATTTTCATCTTTTCTAAGTTTTCTCTGGATATCGGTATCTAAAGAAGAAAAATTCATACAGTCCTCAGAACAGCAATCGTTATACTTCTTACTACATTCATCACATTGAATAAATAGCAAGTGACATGCGTCATTACTACAATTTTTATGGTTGTCAGATTCATTTTTGCATTGATGGCATTTTGCAATAATATCTTCTGTTACTCTTTCGCCCATTCTATCGTCAAATACAAAATTTTTACCAATAAATTCTGATTTCAAATTTGATTCTTTAATATCATGCGCATATTGAATAACGCCACCCTCAAGCTGATAAACCTCTTTAAAACCTTTTTTAATTAGATAAGAACTTGCTTTTTCACAACGAATTCCTCCCGTGCAATACAAATGTACCTTCTTATCTTTTTTGTCCTTCAAAAGCATTGCTACTTCGGGTAACAATTCTTTTGAAAAATGCGCATCTGGTATTATAGCATTTTTAAATTTTCCAACTTCACTTTCATAATAATTTCTCATATCAACTACAACAGAATCATCTTCTTTAATAGATTTATGAAAATCGATAGGCTTTAAATGTGTACCAGTTTTCTTCATATTATATGAATCTTGAGGAACCTTATAGGCAACAATTTCATCTCGAACTAATATTTTTAGCTTGATAAAAGATACACCTTCCACAATGGCGTATTTAAATTGTAGATCGTTTAAGCCTTCAATGGACTGAATATATTGCTTGAATAACTCTAGTTTATGTTCAGGTATACTTATTTGAGCATTGATGCCTTCAAAAGAAACATAAACTCTGCCTAAAACCCCCAACTCTTCAAGGCTTTGGTATAATTTATCTCTTAACTCAGATGGATTTTTAATAGAAAAATATCTATAAAAAGAACAAGTAATTCTTTTAAAATCTTCTCTTTGTAAAGTTTTTTCTAACTCAAGCTTTGATTTTTTATTATACATAAGTGAATGTTAATAGAAAAAGAGCCTATTAACAATAATAAATAGGCTCTTTAATATTAAGTAATACTAATTACTTTTAATTTGAAGTAGTGCTTAATTCAGGTCTAAATCTCCAAGTTTCACTCCAAATCCAATTCCAACCACCTCTTACTTTTGAGTCTAAATCAGGATCTTCACCATACATTTTTTGAAGAGTTTCTTGAAATTCTAATTGATTAGGTCCCAATATTTCTGACATAGTCATGTGAGGAGTTGAGTATGAATATACTGAAACATTTCCACCTAACGTTTTTGTCATTGCAATCCAAGGTCTTGTACTATCACTTTGTTTGGCTAACTCATTAAACCTTCCAAAAACACTCTCAGTGTTGGCAGTTCCTCCTTGTTGTACTCCATAATAATAAACAGTTATAAAATTAGGTGGTCCTTGATTGTTAACATTTGCTCCATCAACAGTTGGCATGTTTCTACTTAAATCAGGACGCAATGTCCAAAACTCTGTACCACCAACTTGTTCTATCATTGATCCAAATTTATCATAAGGCACCGGATCATGATTGGACATTGCATTAAATACGTCATCTACCATATCCAAAGGAGTAGGCCACTGCGCTGCAGCAACTCTAACATATTTACCAGCATTTGGACCATTAACAATTGAAAATGTATTTACTGCTCCTAAGCCAGTGTGAGCTTTATTGTGTTGAATCATAGCTTTTTCAAAATCAGCTACCCTTACCCCATCTTTAACTCCAACATAACTTTGAATGTGTAATACTTGACCAAAAGCATAGGAAATAAAGATAATTGATAATAATAATTTTTTCATAATTAACTCCATATTTGTTAATAACATATAATGTTAATTATTTTTTCTCAAAGATGTAATAGCTAACTAAAGATTCAATTTGTTTCCACGCTGGGTGATATTGAACCCGCTATCAATAATATTTTGAAACTCATTTGAGCTATTATCTAAAGCGGGATTTGTGTGATTTAAATGAATGAAAAAGATTGAATCTTTTTTATCAGAGTTTTTAAATATTTTCATTGTTTCAACAATGAAAGGATGAGGAATTTGAGACATATCTCTACCTGGAAGTTCATTAATATCATAAAAAGTACCATCTAATAAACTGTAGTCTGAATTTTCAACAATATCTATAATATCTGTCTGCCATTTATTCCATTTATCAATATCTGGAATGAAAACTAAAGATTTTGATGGCCCTTCTATTCTGTAGCCTACTGTTTCTGAAAATTCATCCCTATGAGGTACTTTAAATGGAGTAATAGACAATCTAGTATTTAGGTAAACTTTTTTACTATCAATTAAACGTGATAAAGAAATATTCTTTAAATCAACCAACTGACTCCAGGGGCCATTATTTCTTAAAAAACTTTCCATTTTAGGCATGACATTAACAACAGTACTTTTTGCACCCATAACTTCCCTACCTAAATGCATTAATCCAGTATAATGTCCAATATGAGCATGCGTTAAAAAAATTCCTTTAAGTTCTCTTATATTGTTACTGGTTAAGAAATGTAGCTGTTCAGCAAAATCAGGTGTAGCATCAATCATCCAAACTTCATTTGAAACAGGATCAACAATACCAATACTTGAGACTTTGTTGTGAAGATTTGGATTATTCCATTTATTAATACAGCAGGTTTTTTCACAGGCTGCATGAGGAGCTCCTCCATCCTGAGCAACGCCAAGTACAACTACGTAAGGAGAATTATCTTTATCCTTAAAACTAAAAAGAAAAATTGAAAAAAATAGTAAAGATACTAACCTACCCACCAAGTTGAAGTTCATCATCTGGTGTTTTAACTGGTGTATTTGGAGAATTATAAATTGCCTCTATTTCAGCTTTATGTTTTTCAATTACAACTTTTCTTTTTATAGACATTTTCGGTGTTAATTCACCTTTATCAACAGTCCATTCATCGGCTATTAGTGCAAATTTTCTGATAGATTCATAGCGAGAAAAATTTGTCATTGTATATTTTACTATCGCATCAAACATTTCATATGTTTGTTCGTGCGCGCACAATGATTTATAATCAAGACTAGCTAAACCTTCTTTTTCAGCCCAAGCCATTAAGTTTTCCTTGTTTGGTACGATTAATGCTGAAATGAAGTTTCTATCATCACCAACCACATTACATTGTTCAATGTATTTGTTAGAGGTCAATGATACTTCCATCGGTTGAGGAGCTACATTTTTTCCACCCGAAGTTACTATAAGGCTTTTCTTTCTATCAGTTATTCTAAGCAATCCATCTTCGTCAAATTCACCTATATCACCGGAATGAAACCACCCATCAACAATAGCTTCATTGGTTGCTTCTTCGTTCTTGTAGTATCCCTGCATAACGTTATGTCCTTTACAAAGGATTTCACCATCTGATGCAATCTTAACCTCAACACCAGGAATAGGTTTTCCAACAGTTCCAAATTTAAAGAAATCAGGATGACCAATTGTCATAACTGGACTAGTTTCTGTTAATCCATACCCCTCAATGATAGAGATTCCGATTCCACAGAAAAAAGATCCAACTTCTTTAGAAAGTGCTGAGCCACCTGATGAGCAAGCTCTCACCTTTCCGCCAAGGGCTGCTCTAAATTTATTTAATACCAATTTGTCAGCAATACTGTATTTTAAGTTTAATACAAAAGGGAGTTTTTTGCTTGCTTGACGATAAGGAACTGTTTGCATTCCAACTCCAATTGACCACTCTGCTAACGATTTTTTAACACCTGTCATTTCTGATACAGTATCCATAATTTTTGCATGTATTTTTTCAAAAATTCTTGGTACAGCAGTTAAAAAAGTAGGGCGAACCTCTCTTATATTTTCAAATAATATTTCTGGAGTAAAATTCATTTCCGCATAGTATATGGAAGTTCCTTGGCTAAAAATTGAATAGTGACCACCCACCCTTTCAAAACTATGACTTATAGGAAGAAATGAAACGAATCTTTCTATGCCATCAGCAGGCTTCAGTTCAGGATTAAGCTCCATTGCAGCTTTAATAATATCATCAATTGATAAAAGATTATTACAAATATTTGCATGACTTAACATCACCCCTTTTGGATTTCCAGTTGTTCCGCTAGTATATATTAATGTCAATAAGTCTTCAGGCTGAACAGACTTTGAAATTTCACGAATATCATGTACTTCATCTTTCAAGTTAAAGACTTCAGAAAATTTTACTACATGATCTTTACCTCCATCGTATGAATCATCCATGATTATGATAGTGTTTAAATTTGAATTTGCATCATTTATCAAAGAATATACTTTATCTAACTGGATTGCATCCTGTACAATAGCAATTTTACTTTCAGAATGCTCTACAACATATTGTGATTGTGCTGGAATTAATGTAGGATAAACAGGAACTGAAACAGCCCTAATGTGTGCAATTGCATAGTCTGAAATAGCCCATTTGCGAGAATTCGCACCAATTATTGCTACTTTGTCATGCTCATTAACACCTAAATTTTTTAATCCGTTTGCAAAATCTTCGACAAATTTTTGCAATTCTATTAATTCAACTCCTTGCCATCCATTATCTTCTTTAGTATAAAAAGTTTTAAGATTTGGTCTTTCGTTAACAAGCGTTTGAAACATTCCTGGTACAGTTTTAAATGACACAATTATCTCCTTCTGTCTATATAATCAATATGTAATGTTAGTTATTGACAAACTACATACTTTATCTGAAATTTGTCAACATCTTTGCCGGGGTGGCGGAATTGGTAGACGCGCTGGTCTCAAACACCAGTGAGAGCAATCTCATGTCGGTTCGAGCCCGACCCTCGGTACAAAAAAAAGGGCTATTAAAAGCCCTTTTTTTTTAAGTAAATAATTATTTATTCTTCTTCTTCTTCTGGCGGAAAGACTGCATCATTAAGAGTTTTTAATTGTTTCTTAATATCTGACAAATCTCTTCTAGTTCTACGTTTTTCAGAGTCAAAATTATCCTCTAACCCTTCAAGATCACGTTGTACATTTTTAATTTTCTTCGATAAATCTCTGTCGACTCTTTTTATTTCATACGCTAAATCATCTATCAAACTACCTAAAGAATCTGCTTTTGTATAAATCAGCTTAGTATTTGCTAGAATCATGTCTTGGCCTCTTTTAATTTCTTTGCCTTGACCAATATTTTCAAGTTCTACAGCTTTAACTCTTTGCTTAAATTCTTTATTTACCATATCAACATGCTCAACTTGCTCGCCTCTTAATACTGTCATTTCATCCATTGCTGAATTGTATTGCATTAGGGAGAAACCAACGGCCAATGTTAAGGCAAGAACTACAACACTTAAAATCTTTTCTGTACTAGATAACATAATTATAATACCTCTATTGTTTTTCTTAAGTCCACTGAAACTAATGAATGAAAATCAATATGAAAACATTTTTTTTATTTTGGGATATTTCCGATTCTTGTGAGCCTAGGCATGAAGCTATCAAGGTCAATTGAAAACCAAGTTATAACAGGCTGACCTAGGATATGACTCATAGGAACAAAACCCCAAAATCTTGAATCTTCGCTATTATCTCTGTTATCACCCATCATCCAATAATAATCTTGTTGTAAGGTGTAACTATCTACATTTTCAATTGATACGTCGTTAATAACAACATACTTCATGTACTCTTTTTTAAGGCCAGACCAAGGATTTATTAACGTAGCATTTGGATTCGGCGCATAATCATTGAAGACGCCTCTATCTCCAGTTCTTCTATATAAATCGTATGGATCTTCATTTGTAAAAACCAATTTTTGATCATTAAAAATAAGCTCAACTTTATTGCCCTCAAACAATAACAAAGGTATTATCAGCTCCCAGTTCATCTCTTCATTAATTGCAAATGAATCGCCTTTCTTTGGAATGATGAATTTTTTCATATTATCTTTATTACCATTGTTAAGAAACATATTATCATCCATATATGATTCTGATGAAGGTTGATTTGAAAGAAATTGACCGCCATTAGGCAATTCATATTCTTTGCTATTAACAAATATAGTTCTGTTCTGAATCTCAATAGTGTCTCCAGGCAACCCAACACATCTTTTCACATACTTATATACATTATCTCTCGGATATTCAAAAACTACAACATCGCCTCTTTCTACATCTTTAAATGCAGGAAATCTATAGTCTGGAAGAAATGTAGGAATACTAATTGCAGTAAAAGGTACCCATATTTTTTGAGGTACTTTCATTCCATAAATATATCTACTTCCTACCAGCATATCGCCTCTCAGAATATTTCTTTCCATACTACTAGTAGGTACGATATATAGCTCAACAACAGTTTCTTTTAAAAACAATACTATTAAGACTAAATAAAAGAGCGACTTTATTTCTTTAATTATTTTGTTCATTTTTTATTATAGTAAAAATTGGTTTAAATGTTTTTCTATGTATTGGTGTATAAGAATATTTCTCTAATGCAATTAAATGTTTTTTTGTTCCGTAACCACTATTTGATTTAAAGTCATACTCAGGATAAATATAGTGAAATGAACGCATTAATTCATCTCTTGTTACTTTAGCAATAATTGATGCAGCCATAATGGATTCAAATTTTTGGTCACCTTTGATTATCCCTTCATTTCTTATATCTATATTTAATGGGAAACCATCTATTAAAACCTTATCAGGTTTTATATTTAAAGCATTGATAGCTTCTATCATAGCATCTTCTGTAGCAATTTTTATATTGCAAGAGTCAATATGATCATTCCATTTTATACCTACACCAACAGAAAGTGAATTATTCATAATTTCAGAAAATAATTTTTCTCTCTTTTTTTTGGATAGTTTTTTAGAGTCATTAAGAGATTTAATTGGTTTATCTAGTATAACTGCAGCAGCTACAACAGGACCAGCTAAACAACCTCTTCCCACCTCATCTACGCCTGCAATAATCATTTTTTAAATTAATAATAAAAAATCAATGTACATCTTTTAAAAAATTAATTAATATGTGTTCATGTCAAAACAAAAGTATACACTTTTAGTATTTGCAATCATTAGTATTTTGCTTCTCTCTCCTGGCATAGGAGTAGAGTTTTACGATAAAGTATGGTCTTTCCCTGGTAATCTTCTTTCTGATGAATTTAAAAACTCCTTCCCTATTGCAACTATTCCTTTAATGGTTGTTGCGCTTTTGGGTACTGGAGTTTATATGACATTTAAGCTAGGTTTTCCTCAATTAAAATATATATTTCACGGCGTAAGAGTAACTCGTGGTGACTATGATGATGTCGAAGATGAAGGAGACTTAAATCACTTTAAAGCATTATCAACAGCACTTGCTGCTACTGTAGGTATTGGAAATATTGCAGGTGTTGCAATTGCCATCTATTATGGAGGGCCAGGTGCATTATTTTGGATGTGGATAACAGCTTTTTTTGGAACAGCCTTAAAATACTCAGAATGTACGCTTGCACTTCAATACAGAGAAACTGATAAATTTGGCAATACAGCTGGCGGTCCTATGTATACTATAGAAAATGGACTTGGACCCCAATGGAGATGGCTTGCAGTAACTTTTGCTGCTTTTGCTGTCATCTGTTCTTTTTTTACTGGAAACGCAATTCAATCTTTTACTCTCACTGATCAATTGTACAGTCAATTCTTACCCGTTCTTGGTTCAACTCACCCAATAATGGCTAAATCTGTTATTATTCCTGGCATTCTTGAGCCGTCACTCCTTCAGGTTATATTAGGAGTCATATTAGCTCTTATTGTTGGTTCAGTAATTCTTGGTGGAATAAAACGTATTGGCAATGTAACTGGATACCTTGTACCAATAATGGCCACAATTTACGTTTTCACTGCACTGTTTATTGTTTTAAGTAATTTTGAAAAAGTCGGCTCCTCTTTTAATACAATTTTTTCTATGGCATTTAATCCACCTGCACAAATATCTGGTATTGGAGCAGGTGCAGTAATTGCTTTCTTAAACACAATGATGATGGGTGTTAAGCGTGGCTTATTTTCTAGTGAAGCTGGACAAGGTTCAGCTGCTATAGCACATTCAACTGCTAAAACCAAATATTCTGCTAGAGAAGGTGTTGTAGCGTTGCTAGAGCCATATATTGATACAATCATAATTTGTACGCTTACAGGACTAGTAATCATGGTTACAGATTCATGGCATCTTACTGAATTCTATTCCACAAGAATTGATCCTTCCATTACGGAAGATATGTGGATGAATAGTAGTGTTTTAACTAGTCATGCATTCGCTCAAGGCATTCCATTTGGAGATAAGATTGTTACATTAGCAGTTGTATTGTTTGCAATATCAACAGCAATTAGTTGGTCTTTTTACGGGGAAAGAGCTACAGATTATTTATTTGGATCAGATGCTATTAAGTATTACAGATATGTATATGTTTTTATGGTCTTTGTAGGCTCTACTCTTTTACTTGAACCTGTATGGATTTTTGGTGATGCTGCATTAGGATTTATGACCTTTCCCAACCTTATAGCTATCATTCTATTAAGTACTAAACTTAAAGATATTTCTACAAGCTACTTTGAAAAGTATTAATCAATTTATTGATAAAGCTCTATCAATTTCAGATCATGCATATGAAGTAATTAAAAATGCATCCACAAATATCAAAAAAGTTAAATCAAAGGGTGAAATATCCAATCTTGTAACTAATACTGACATTGAGGTTGACCGCTTAATTACTAATTTTTTAAATGATAATTTCCCTAAACACAATATTGTTTCAGAAGAATTAGGTATTAAGAATTTGGATTCAGAATATACATGGTATATTGATCCTATTGATGGAACAAATAACTTCGTACATAACTATCCTTCTTATGCAGTATCTATTGGACTTTTTTATCAAAATAAACCACTTATTGGCGTTGTCTACGATATTCCAAATAATGAGAAATATTTTGCAGTAAAAGACCAGGGATCTTTTTGCAATAATAATACTATACATGTTTCAAGTAATAACTCTATCAGCGATAGTCTATTTGTAACTGGATTTATACCCTATGATGAAAATTATATAGATAAAAATCTCAGAATAGTTAAAAGTATAAACTTAAACTCTCATGGAGTAAGAAGACTAGGTGCTGCTTCTATAGATATGTGTCACGTAGCAAAGGGCGTAGTCGAAGGATTTTGGGAATATAACTTACAACCTTGGGATGTTGCAGCAGGAAGCATAATAATAAGCGAAGCTGGTGGAACTGTTACTAACGAATTAAATGAAAGCTATAACTTTGATAAATGCATTATAGCTTCAAACTCATTGATTCATAGTGATTTTATTGAAATCGTCAATCAATCTTAGCTAAGATCTAAGTAATCTTTCACATCCGATAAAACACTTTTCATCAATTTATCATCAGTTTCAAGCAGAGTTTTAACTTTTTCTCTCCCTTGTGCAATCTTATCACCTTTGTATGAAAACCATGAACCCATTTTTTCCACTACTCCACCTTGAAGCGCTAAATCAAGCAAATCTCCAGCATATGATATTCCTTTACCATACATAATATCAAATTCAGTCATCTTAAAAGGAGGTGCAACTTTGTTTTTAACAACTTTAACTCTGGTACGATTTCCAGTCATATCTGTACCTTCTTTAATAGCTGCAATTCTTCTGATATCTAATCTAACAGAAGAGTAGAATTTTAAAGCTCTACCCCCAGGAGTTGTTTCTGGACTTCCAAACATAACACCTATTTTTTCTCTGATTTGGTTTATAAATACAACACACGTTCTTGATTTATTAATTGGACCAGAAAGCTTTCTCAGTGCTTGTGACATCAATCTTGCTTGTAACCCAACAGTTACATCACCTATTTGACCGTCTAGCTCTTGCTTTGGAACTAAAGCTGCTACTGAATCGATAACGATAACATCTAAAGCTGCGGTTTCAAGAAGTTTTTGAAGGATATCTAATGCTTGCTCCCCCGAATCTGGTTGTGAAACTAAAAGATCATCTGCATTACATCCTAAATTCTTTGCATACTCAGGATCTAATGCGTTTTCTGCATCAATAAATGCCGCTTTGCCGCCATGTTTTTGACATTCAGCAACAATATGTAAAGCTAAAGTTGTTTTTCCAGATGATTCTGGTCCAAAAACCTCAACAATTCTTCCTTTAGGAACACCGCCTACTCCAAGAGCCATATCTAATGATAAACACCCTGTTGAAATTGCTTCAACATCTAGCGTAGCAGTGCCACCCAATCTCATGATTGAGCCTTCACCGTACTCTTTATTAATATCTAATTGAACTGCCTCTAAAACCTTATCTGCTTTTTCTGCTTTTTTTGTTGCCATATGTAACTATCCTTTAAACTATTTATGATTTTTTTAAAATTTTTCGTACTTCATTAAGACACAATATAACAGTAAGCTCGCGATTGGTGCTTCTGTTGGGTGTTAAATTATACTTCTTAATATATAAATTATTTTGATAAAATATTCCAACAAATACTAAACCAACAGGTTTTTTTTCTGTTCCACCATCCGGTCCGGCAATTCCTGTAATACCAATTCCAATATCAGTATTATTTTTTTTAGCAATATTTGAAGCTAATGATCCAGCAACCTCCTCGCTAACAGCGCCATATCTATCTATTAAATCTTTATCAACTCCAACATCATTGATTTTTAATTCATTGCTATAACATACTGAACCGCCTTTAAAATATTTAGAACTTCCAGCAATATCTGTAAGCCTTGCAGCAAGCATACCAGCAGTACAAGATTCTGCAGTGCTTACGGTAAGTTTATTTTTAATAAATAAGTTTGCAATGACATCTTCAAGCTTATCGCTGTCAAACCCATAAACATACTTACCAACTCTTTCAACTATTTGATCTAACAAAGAATTTAAAAGCTGAATGTCACCTGAAGTTAACCTAATATCTACACCAAGCATTCTATGGGGCAAAAAAGCTATATCACATTGCTCTTTATAATTTTCAATCAAATCGGTAATTTTTTCTTGAAGGATTGATTCAGGAACTCCTGTTGTTCTTATACTCTTACATACTACTTTGTTGGTATTAGTTTTCTCTATTTCCGGAAGGACATAATCCCTAAACATGGATTTCATTTCTTTGGGCACTCCGGGCATTGCAAAAAAATTAACTTTTTTTGAATCACCCCTCTTCATTGCTTTTGCTCCCTTAAAAAAGGATGCGTGTTCTTTTGTATAATGAAGTCCTCTAGCAGATCCAACATTATTTGGAATCATGTTTCCTTTTTTTATTTTAAAAGCCTGATTTTTATTCAAATTAGGCATTTTGAAATTTAATTTTTTAAATCTTGCGGATAGTTTTTCCCAATACTCTCTATCAAATTCGTCAGAATCTTCAAAATATTCAATAAACGCAGAAACTGTAATATCATCAATAGTAGGCCCTAGCCCTCCAGTTACAATAATATGATCACATTCCCATTCTTTCCATTGATACTCAAGTGTATCACAGATATCAACAAAGTTGTCTGGAATTGTATGGTGAACATCAACTTTCATTCCAGCAGATAGTAATTGTTGACCTATCCATGCTGCATTGCGATCTAAGGTAAATCCGCTTAAAAGTTCATTACCAATTGTTATAATACCTATTTTCATACTATCCATAACTTAATACTTAAAATTATTATTACAACTACTATGGATAGAATTGAGGCCATAATATCGTCTCCTATAACTTTCAAATATGGTTTTTCAGTAGGATTATTTTCAACCCACCCAACTGGACCAATTTTCGATATATCAAAAAAACGAAAAATGATAAATGTTAAAATATATAATATACTAATATCGGAAAGAAAATTGATATCAAACTGAAACTGTCCATAGAAATTATTGAAAATATTAACACCAGATATAGCTATTCCCATTCCTACAACTTCATCTAAAACATACTCCTTTGGATCTTCAGATTTTGATTCAACGATTAATTTATCATAAGCCCTTGGACCAATTATCAAGGTAAAGAAAGCTAAAAACGAAGCAGTTTCTGCGCTTTGTTCATACAAAGCAATGAGCAAAACAAACAGTGAAGCCCATGTACCTCCACCAGGTATTCTACCCAACCCAAAAAGAGTTGCCAGCTGTATATTAAAACTTCTACTAAAATCCATTCTTAGCAAAGTAATGTATTCCAGTTGATGCGGCATAAAGCGCATTTATTGCAACTAAAATATCTACTAGGTTTTGCGCTGGATCGGCTAGAAGAATAATTAGAACCATAATATGCTGAAATACCGTTTTAAATTTTCCATACTGCGAAGTTTGCAGAGGTTTATTTTTGGCTAGTAAATAATTTCTATAAAAGGTTATAATAATATCTCTACCAACAATAATTGAAAATGCCCACAGCGCAATAACATCTAAATAAAGAAATGCAGATAATGTTCCAATCATTAAAACCTTATCAGCCAATGGATCCATGTAATTCCCGTGCTCCGAGACTAATTTAAATTTTCTAGCAATTTTACCATCTGCGACATCACTTATACTACAATATCCAAATATAAGACCGGCCAGTAAAAAATTATCCTGAAGTATTAGATAAATTATCAAAGGAGTTAAGATAATTCTTGAGTAAGTCAGAATATTTAGGAAAAGTTTCAATTTAACTTTACCCTTCCCGCTATAGCAGTTGATATTGTTTTATCGTCTATGTATTCTAAATTACTACCAACCGGTAATCCAACTGCTAGTCTAGAAATTTTAACTTCTTTATCTTTAAGTATTTTTTCAAGATATAGAGCTGTTGCATTTCCAGAAGTACTTGGATTTGTAGCAATTATAATTTCTTTTATATCTGAATTCAATCTTTCTAAAAGTTTGTCTATGGATAAATCAGATGGACCGATACCATCCAAGGGAGATATTGCTCCTCCTAGTACATGAAATAATCCATCATAACTATTTGTATTTTCAATTTTAATGGCATCTTCAACATTTTCTACAACACAAATATATTCAGAATTTCTATCTGATCTACAACTACAATCCTTAGTTCCCATACTATTGGTATCTACCTCTTCATTTAAAAAAACCATTCCACAACTTGAGCAATTTCCAAGCATATCGTTTACATTATCAAGAGCTTGAATTAAATTTTTACCAACAGTTTTTTCAGAGCGAATAATAAAATATGCTATTCTTTCTGCTCCCTTTCTTCCTACTCCAGGGAACTGCATTAAAGACTCAATTAATTCTTCTATATATCTTGGTGCGTTAGCCATTAAAAACCAGGTAACCCATCTGTTAATCCGCCAGTAACTGCTTTAAGTTTCTTAGCAGATGTATCCTTTGCATCTTCCAAAGCTTCATTTACGGCTACTTTGATAGCATTTTCAATGACATAAGCCTCGCTACTAAGTAAAGTTTCATCAATTTTAACTTCTTTTGTTTTCATATCTGCTGTCATTACAACACGACAGGCACCATTAGCGGACACACCTTCAACTTCAATAGTTTCAAGCTCTTTTTTAATTTTTTTCATTTGAGATTTCATATTTTGAGCTTGTTTTAACATCTCTTTCATATTTCCAAACATTATAACATATCCTTTCCTTCAAAAAGATTCACAATATCATTCTCATCAACTTGTTCATCTTCCTCATTTTCAATTTTTTCTACTTTGGTATCAATCAATAGTTTTATTTCAATATCCGAACTAAACTGCTCATCTATTACAGACTTCAATAATGGCAAACCATCATTTAATAATTTTTGGTTAAACTCGGAGTTATCGTACGAAATCAATTCTATTTCATTATCTTTTACTTCGCCAAGCAAACAACTGGATAGTTGAGCGCCAATAGAACCTCTTTGTTTTGAAACCATTTTAAGAATCTTCTCCCAATTGCTTTTTAGATGTTCAATCTGGATACTTTCGGTTCTTTTAACCTTAGATTGTATTTTTTCAGTTTTTTTTACAGGCTGCTTTTCTGGCACGCTATCATCAAGTTGCTGATCATTTTTAAAATCCTTTTTCAGAAAATTTTCTATATCAATACTAGAATCAAATTGTAGCAATTTTATCAATTGCATTTCAAGCAACAAATATTGATCTGAATATTGCTTAATAGTAGCGTAAAGGCTTGATAAATTATTTGATAAACGAATAATATCCTTGTCAGACCAATTATAATTAGATTCACTATATTTTTTAGCTAATTCTGGCTCTAATCCAATTAATTTTAACCCATTTTTAAACTTAATAACTGAAAGATTTCTAAAGTGAATGATTAAATCTTTTAATAAATCTTCTACTATATAACCCTTATTTCTNATCATTTCAAGATTATCAACAAGCTTATTTCCATCTTTTTCATGTAAAGCATCTGATAAACTAAATAAAACCTCGTTTGGTACAACACCCAAAAGATCTTGCACTGTTTGATAGTCAACATCATCTCCAAGTACTAAGACTTGATCTAAATAGCTTAAAGCATCCCTCATACTTCCCTCCGACTTTGATGCAATCAATGAAAGTGACTGTGGTTGTATTTTTTGAGATTCTTCCTTGGCTATAAATTCTAATCTTTCTGAAATAATTTTATTAGTTAACGGAAGAAAATCAAATCTTTGACATCTTGATATAATTGTTTGAGGAACTTTATGAACATCTGTGGTAGCAAGTATAAATTTTACATGCTTTGGTGGTTCTTCAAGTGTTTTAAGTAATGCATTAAAAGCTTGAACTGTAAGCATATGAACCTCATCAATTATTATAACCTTATAAGAACCTGAAACCGGCATAAACTTAATATTTTCTCTTAATTCTCTAATTTCATCAATACCTCTGTTTGATGCACCGTCGATTTCTATCACATCCATAGACCTACCTTCTATAATATCCTTAATCGAATCTGAATTTAAATCGTATTCTGTTGTCGGTTTATCAGAGCCATTTAATGACATAGCAACCAATCTTGCCATAGTTGTTTTACCGACTCCTCTAGGGCCAGCAAATAAAAATGCTTGGGCAAGACGATTTTTTTCGAATGCTTTCTGTAGAGTTGCCGTGATATGGTCTTGACCAACAACATCATTGAAGTGCTTTGGTCTCCATTTTAGCGCTAAAACTTGGTAATTATTTGACAATATATTTCCTTTATTTCCGACAATTTAATCATACAAAACAAAAGAGCGTAGAATTATAATAACTCTACGCTCGTTTTATTCAATTTAAACTTCTATTTATTTTATATTTTCTTTTTCTATTACAAGCTTAAGACTATCAACTTTTGATTCACTGGCTTTTAATCCCATTTTAGCAGATTGCTCAAAATATCTTAACGCCAATGCATTATTTTCCATAGCAAGGTAATAATCTCCTAACGAATCATAAGGATTTGCTTTTCCAGCCTGCCTTCTTACTTGCTCCTGAAATAGCTCTTTTGCATTATCAAACTCTTCTTTTTGCAAGTATGCATAGCCCATTATATTTAATGCAGGAGTAAAATTAGGATTCATTCTATACAAATCTTTACCATTTCTTAATACAGCATCAGGCCCAATGTCATCTATAGTAGCAAATATAGTTTCAAATCTTAAAAATGAACTATCAGGATATTTTTTTACTAAACCTTCAACAACTCTATTAAATGTGTTTGTACTATTTTCAGTATCGTCTGCTAAAGCCATAATCATTCTCTGTTCATCTTCTGAGGCATTTAAAGACATGCTGACAGCAATATCTAGGTTTTCTTCTACTTCACCCTGATTTTGAAGAAAGAAGTTTGCTCTTGCACGCATTGCATAAGCCAGTGCAAAACTGTTATCAATATCAATTGCCGCAGTAAATGAATCATTTGCTTGCTCCCATTCAAGATTGTAGAGCTGCCACATTCCATTATTAAATAAATTTTTAGCATCCTCCGAATCGCTAGACCATAGCATTATTAATGCATCTTCGCTTGCCATTTTTTTCTGATGTTTTGCAACTGCTAGATTTCTTGTAGCCCATTCAAATTCTGGATCTACTTCAAAAGCTAATTGATAGTTTTCTAGCGCAGTATCAAAATCACCTTTATTTAAATAAAACTCTGCTAAAGAATCGTATGCATTAGCTTCATTTGGATTTAATTCTATATATTTTTCAATATACTCTAATGCCTTTTCATACATTTCATCATCTTCATCATTCCCAGGTGCATTAAAATTTCTAATATATGAGTAAGCTAATAAATTGTATAAGTGACCTTTGTTCAGTCTAGATGCCGCCTCTTCTAACAGTCCAACACCATAATCAGGAAACTCATTGGATGCCTGAAATCTGTACGCTCCAGCAGCTAAGAAATTATCGCCTTTATATTTTTTATATAAATCAGGATAAGCATCAAATCTTCCACCTTCGCCATTTATCCAATTAACTGCTGATTGCATCAATTTAGTTTCAGGATGTCCATTTTTAGATATTTCTAAAGCTGTTTCAAAATACCCTCTTCTTAGAACTCTATCTTGCTCAGCATTTCCTAGATTTAAATAACAAGAAGCACAGTTTGGGTCTTTTTTAATTCCTTCTTTAAAAAACTCTCTTGCTTCTTCAAATCGTACATGATGCATTGCTTCCAATCCGTTCATCAACTCATTTGAAGCTTGGCCAGCTTGTCTTGGCATTTCGCCAGAGTTAGACTGACAGCTAATTGCTAAAAATGAAAGTAATATTAATGCTCTTTTCATTATTTTCTCCGTTTATCTTGTAAAAACAAATGTTGAATCATCTGACAATGATGTATCAAATTTATAGTTATCTAAATTAAAATCTTTCAAATCATTGTTGTTTGTTATTTTATTATTAATTACAAATTTTGCTAATAAACCTCGAGCTTTCTTTGCATTAAATGAAATAAATTTAAGTTCGCCATCTCGATATTCTTTAAATACTGTATTTAATATATTTCCTTCCAGATTCTTCTGATCGATGACATTAAAATATTCATTTGATGAGCAATTTATAATGGTCTTATTTTCATGTTTTTTAATATTTTTATTAAGATTATTAGTCACTTCATT
>JGI20158J14315_10000415_pt1 | contig 31658 bp, 18 predicted proteins | sample COG_08_FD_14315 | JGI IMG/M metagenome (IMG submission 14315)
TGCGCTTGTTGTTGAAAAAAAAAGCACACGAGCTCCCAAAAAAAAAAAAATTGAGAGCAAAACGAGAACGAAAAAAAGCACAACAGAGAAAAAGAGAACAGACGAAAAACTTTGAGAAACGATTATTTTCAAGCACAAACAGTAGAAACTTGTGACCAGAAATGGTAAAGCTTTTGGACAGGAGACTTTTTTAAGTTTTTCTTCTTCAGAGAAAGCGAACGCGAGAGAGGTCGTTCGTAAAAAATAATACTACTAATACTAATAATGTTTATGAGTTGCCATCCGGGAACGACGTCTCGCATGATGGTAGCCACGAGCGCCTCGACGTCGTCGTCCCAAAAGTGCGTCTTCGCGGACAGACGACGACAAAAGTTCTCGAGCATCGGGGAAAGGAAGAGGAGGATTCGTTGTTTAAGCGTCAGAGGAGGACACTGCGACGTGGACGACGGCTACGTCGGCGGTTCGGCGGTTCGACATCCAAAATCTGTAACCGTGAAACTGGGCGAATCATCAATCAAAATAGAAACGCAAAAGGTCGGAGCGCAAGCGAACGGCGCGGTCGTGTGCACGGAAGGCGAGACGGTTTTATACTCCACGGTGTGCGCTGCGAGAGAGTTAAGCGCGGACGGCGGGTGGGTACCGTTGACGGTGAATTACACGGAGCGATTTTCAGCCGCCGGAAAATTTTCCGGCGGGTTTAAGAAACGGGACGGGACGTTGAAAGAAGGCGAGACTTTGAAATCGAGAATCGTGGACCGACCGATTCGGCCGCTGATACCGAAAGGGTTCGGCTACGAGACGCAGATTTTGGAGTGGGTGTTGAGTTACGATAACGAGAGGACGACGGACGCGTTGGCGATTTGCGCGGCGAGCGCGGCGTTGGCGGTGTCGGACGTGCCGATGAAAACGCCGGTGATGGGATGTAGAGTCGGGTATATCGATGGAAAGTTTGTCGCGAACCCGACGAAAAGTGAGATGGAACAGTCGAGGTTGGATTTAGTCATGGCGGGGACGAAAGAGGCGGTGTTGATGATTGAAGGGTTTGGTGATTTTTTAACGACGGAGGAGATGATTTCGGGCATCGCGTGCGGGCAAGAGGAAATCGCGAGAGCCGCGAAAGAGATTGAAGCGTGGGCCAAAGAAGTTGGGAAAGAGAAGATGGGTGGAGATATGTTGATTCAAACGCCAGAGGGGATCGACGAGAAAGTCCAGGCGTTAGTCGCGGAGGATTTGAAAGAAGCGATGTTGATTCCAATTAAGAAAGTGAGAGGAAAAGCGATCGGCGAGTTGAGGCAAAAAGCCGTGGACGCGTTGAAGAAAGACGAGAACGGAGAAAATGGTTTTGATAGCGCGCAAGTTGTTCAGGCGTGCGGAAGAATCGAGTCTGCTGCTTTGCGCGAAGCCATTAGAACGAATGGAAGACGTCAGGATGGTAGGAAATTGACGCACATTCGTCCGATTGTCGCCGAGTGCGGGGTGTTGCCGAGAACGCACGGAAGCGCGTTGTTTACCAGAGGCGAGACGCAGTGTTATTCCGTGGCGACGTTGGGAGGTAAATCGGATGGGCAACGCGTAGACGACGCGTTGGAGGATGCTGACGATAAGCGATTCATGTTGCATTATTTCTTTCCGCCGAGTTCCGTGGGCGAATGTGGGCGAGTCGGCGGCGCGAATCGACGAGAGATTGGACACGGGAATTTAGCCGAAAGAGCGCTGTTGCCGATTATTCCAAACGACGACGACTTTCCGTTTACGATTAAAATTGAAAGCACGGTGACTGAAAGCAACGGAAGTTCGAGCATGGCGACGGTGTGTGGTGGTTGTTTGGCGTTGCAAGACGCCGGCGTGCCGATTAAAAGGTGAGAGAAAAAAAATGATTTCGTCGTTTTCTTCTGTTTTCTTCTTCTGTTCTCTTCTGTTTTGTTCTTCAAAAATGCCGTGGTCTTAAGAACGCACTTTTGCTGAAGAAGCTGCGCGCTGAAAAGCGTCGCGTGAAGTGATTTTGAGTCATAACCCGGCGACATCAACGTCATCTTGCGATTACGCATTCGATCATTGAGCGCATAAAAAATACGCAAGTACCTCGGCTTTCGAGTCGGGCGCGAACGCGTTTTTGTTCAATGGTCAATTTGCGCCGTCGCATACATTTTGTTTCTTTCTTTCTTTCTTTCTTTCTCTCTCTCTCTCTCTCTTTGCTCTCGGCAGATGTATGTACTTCAACATCGTCTTCTTCTCTTTTTCTTATCAAAAATAACAGGAAAGTTGCCGGCGTCGCCATGGGATTGATTCTCGGCGATGAAAAGCATCCGGAGGCTATCGTGCTCACCGATATACTCGGCTCCGAAGACGCTTTAGGTGATATGGACTTCAAATGTGCAGGCGACTCCGACGGGTTTACAGCGTTTCAGATGGATATCAAAGTCGAAGGAATAACTTTGGATGTCATGAGAAACGCGCTCGAGGAGGCCAGACTTGGCATCGTGCACGTTTTGGGCGAGATGGAGAAATCCAACCCGGCGCCGAGAGGCACGATGGGCGCGAACGCGCCGCAGATTTCCAAAATGTCCGTTAACCCGAAGTTTATCGGGAAAGTCATCGGTAAAGGAGGCGAGACGATTAAGGGTATCATAGAACGAACAGGCGTGTCTTCTATTGACGTCGATGATGCCGGGAACGTGACGATTACCGGCCCTGGTGGATGCGACATCGATGGCGCTCGAGAAGTCATCGAAGGTATTTGCCTCGAGCCGGAAGTCGGTAAGATTTATCGCAACTGCGAAGTTAAGAAAATCTTAGAGTTTGGTTGTTTCGTTGAAATTTTTCCAGGCGTGGACGGATTGTGTCACATTTCCGAACTCGAAGTTGGACGCGTCGCGAACGTCGTCGACGTGATCAAAGAAGGCGAGAAAATGGACGTGAAACTGTTAGAGATCAACGGGCGAGGACAAATGAAACTTTCGAGACGAGAGGTGTTACTCGAGGAAGATCCCGAACTCGCTGGCGACGATAACCAAGAGCGTGGAAGACGCCCGGCACAGGAACAAGGTGGTAGATCAGGAGGAAGAGGAGGAAGATCAGGAGGAAGAGGTCGAGGCCCTCGTCGCGATAGCGGAGGCTTCGATATGGATGACAATTAAAATCAACAATGCTGCAACTACTTAGATCTATCTATATACTAATACAACGTTGAATATTATTTATACTGTACTTAGAGGCGTATTGAATGTATCACACCGACATCAAGTCTGCTCATCTTTCGCGCGATCACACACCAAATTCAGTCGCCACAACGTTTTTGGTTCTAACTCTGCGACATCGATGACAATCTCTTCGTCCGCATCCTCATCTAAACCGTTCGCGACTTTGCAAATTTTGATAGCTTCCTCCTGATACGATTCTGGTAACTCTTGCATTGCCACTCGTAAGGCGACTTTCGCTTCCACCGATTTCGTCATTCTCTCCACGCCCGCTTTACACGGTTTGCAAAACCAATCGTCGTCGCCTTCTGGGATTTTCTTCATCGGCGGTTTCAAGCAAAAAATGTGGAACCCGCAATCGCAACCGTCGCAAAGGAGCATTTTTTCATCGTCGTCTTTACTCTTGCACACTTTGCACGGAATTTCATCGAGCGTCGCGTTCCATGCCTCCGGGTCCATCTCGTCGTCCAGAACGAGACCAGTTTCTTCCTCGCCATCCTTCTTCTTCTTCTTCTTTGACGCGCTTCCATTTTTCGCTTCTCTCGTTGCTTTTCTTTTCTCCGCCGCCGACTTGCGGCTCTTCTCTACCTCCAGTTCTTTCAACATTCGTTGTTGCTCTTTCTTGGCTTTTTTCAAAGCCACTTCCGCGGCGCGCTCTTTCTTTTTTGCGTCCTCGAGAATCTGTCCAGCCTCGTCGAGAGTTTCGTCTTTGTCGAGTTTCTTCCCACTACCACCGCCGCCAGAGATTCTCTTCTTCTCTTTCCGCTTTTGCTCCTCGGCTTCGTCCTTCTCCTCGCGTTCTTTCTTCCTCCTCACGCGTTCCTCCTCCCACCGCGCTTCTTCCGCCTCACGTTCCGCTCTTTCTTTCGCCTCGGCCGCTTCATGCTCCTCTCGTTCTCTCTTCTCTCGCTCTTCTTTTTCTTTCTGCATCTGCTCTCGTTTCTCGCGTTCTTCCTTCTCTCGCTTCTCTTTTTTCATCTTTTCGTTTTCAACTATAGAGCGATGAAGAGGCGCTAGGATAGAATCGAGCGCGGAACCGGCGCCAGTGGCGGTTCTCGACACGCCCGCGCGCGCTTTTAACGCCGACGCGAGCTCTTGAGCTTCTTTCGCCATGATTTCTGGAAGAATTTTATTCAAAGATGGCAGTTCGAGAGATGCGTTTTTACTCATCTTTTGCGCCGGAGAGCCGCCGTCTCCACCCGGTGCACCGTTCTCTGCGGGTGGTGCTGAAACGTTTTGCGCGTCTTCTTTTTCTGCTTCTACTTTACCGTCGTCAGTATCGTTACTCTCGAACGACTCTTCGAACATTCGCATGCGCTTATCTTTTCTATACTTTTGAAACTCGTAAAACCATCTCGTTCTCGCGGCGTTGAGCATTCCCAAAGCGGATCCGAGGACGCCTCCTTTCCCGGGAAGCTCGCGCTCGAGAAAGGTTTCTCGTTCTCTCCTCAAAACAGCAGCTGGATTCACGTTATGACTATTACTATTATTCCCGTTGCTATTGGCCGCGTCTGCGTCCTTTTCTATCGAGTTTGATTCGGGTTCGATGTACCCGTTCGGTAGAAATGGGTGCACGGTAATCACGTGCGGCTGTTCGGTTTCCGCCCAAACGTTCGATCGGTCGTCAATGATCAAAGAAAGCGCGTGCGGCCACTTTTTCGCGTTCCCTTCCCATGCCATCTTGAACGATTTCCGCGCACCTCCTCCTAACCCATACAAAGATACCACGCGTCTTCTCACGTCTCGTTCGTCGATGAGCGAAAAATCACCGTCTAAAATCCTCCACATTTCCATCGCGTACTCCTTCTCCGCCGTCGTGCACACGTATACCTCCGCTAACCTTTTCTTACTCGCGCGATTAATCCCCGATAGCGCTTCTTTTAAACCGTGTGGACCAAACCATCCCGGCCGCACGTGAACTAAAATTGAACTATTTGGATCGTTTGGGTCGATTCGAGTAAACATGGTGAAACCGTTCAAACCGCCCCGGTATTTCGAAGCTAAACGAACAACCGGTCGTTCAATCATTTTAAGCTCGTTCGGGTTAAGTTTGTCTACAACTAAAGCCTTCTCATTCTTCGCGTTTAAAAGTGCGCCTTGACGAACCGCGTTTCCTTCTCGAAACTCCTTCAACATCCGATGGTCCTCCATGAGAAACCGTCTTCGCTGTTCGGTCTCTTGCCGTTCCCTTCGATATTTAGACAGCTCATCTCTATTATTTTCGTCGATGTTGTTGTTTATGCCGCCGCCGCCTTTGCTCAAAGTTTCAATCTTCCCGTCCAGCTCAATCATTTTCCTCCGCTCGTTTTCTATCGCCCGCTCTAAAGTACCTTCCGATGCCGCTTGGAGCAACGTCTCGTCTAAATCTAAAATAACCACAAACTGCGAGTTTTCCAACAAAAGATTCGCCTCGAAGACGGATTTACTCGGAATTTCAAAGCCTAAAAAGTACGACTCCGACTCCGACTTTAACGTCGACGACGCGTCCTCTTCTTCTTTCTTTTTCTTCTTCTTCTCGTTATCCTCGTCCTCGTCGTCTTCGTAAAATCCTACGCTTATTTTCTTCTCCCCTGTTGTTGCATTAGGAGCTCCAGCAACGTTCGATTTCTTCTCCTTTTCCTCCTTCATCATCCCGTCTTTCCTCACCGCGACGATGTGCAACTCGCGTTCGTTCGGCAACATAACCACCGCGGATTTGTTCTTACTCAACATCTCCTCGTGTAACCGCTTCAACGCTTTCCCGTTCACCTCGTCCTCGCCCTCTGCGACGACGTTCCTCATCGCCACGCTCGCACCGTTCGGACACAAGAGCAAAAAAACGTCCAACACGTCGCACGTCACTTTCTCGCCTTTGGTCGGGAACCAGAAACCTGCCACGACTAATTCGCTTTCTTTTTTATACACGTTCGCGAACGACATCTGATTCTTTTCGTCGTTTCCGCCGTCGTCGCCGTCGTCACCATTCGTACCGCCTGCGTCATTAAAAACGGATGCCTCGACGCTCAGTTGGTGCACACTCACTCGCATGGAACTCTGGTCGTTTTTCGCGCGTTCCAGGTCTTTAAACGCGATCGAGGTTTGGAACGCCATTTTTTTCTTTTTCGCTAATGATGTGGGCATTTTGTTTTCTTTTACACTTCCTCTCTTCAATTTTCTCCCTCTTTCCAACCGCTCCGAAACTCTTTTTTTTTCCGGGGTCGATCCAATCCAAATCTCTCCTCCCACTCTGATGTATATGATACGTATGATGCGTGAGTCTCTCTTCTTCAGCACCCGAAATGAGAGCGCACTCTCGAGACCGAAACACGAATATATACACAGAGAGAGTTTCGAAACGGACAATATAAGTACAGAGAGAGAACAAGAGAGAGAGAAAGAGAGAGAACAAATATATGTCTCTCTCTTTCGAATAAAGCGTAAAGTAATCTGTGGGGGTTTGTAACGTGAAGGAGAGGAAAAAAATTCTCTCTTTTTTTTTTGCGCTCTTTTTTTGTCTAGGGTTTAGAGTTTTTGGACAAAGCAGTCTTGCTAAGATATCTCTCGTCGCGCTCTCTGTCCTCTCGTCCTTTGTTTCGTAGTATAAATCGAAACTCTACATATATATTCGCGTTTCGGTCTCGAGAGTGCGCTCTCATTTCGGGTGCTGAAGAAGAGAGACGTGTAGTGTATTTATTACGCATCAAGGAGTGGGAAAGGAGGGAGAGATTTTTGGGACGAAAGCAGTGAAAACCAACGAAAACAGATATCTGTGATGCGTTGTCTTTGCAGCGGCAGCGGCGTCGCGTCTTCTGTTCTTTCGAGGAGGAGGAGGAGGAGGGCAAACGACGCCGAGGAGCGAGGACAACGGGACCACGCGGAGAGGAAGCTGAAGAAGGATGATGCGACGAGAAGGAGGACGGCTGTGTTGGTGTCGTCGGGGAGTCGTAACGACCACGAGTCGACGAGTGATTTCGACGTCTACATCGAAGATACCGACCATTACGCCGTGGTGTATTACGCGAATTATTTCCGGTTTTGCGCGAGAGCGTTTGAAAATATGCTGTTGGAGATGAGGAATGATGATGCGACGACTTTGACGACGAGAGAAGATTTAGGCGAAGAAAGAGGCGAGTTTTACGACGACGACGACGAATTCGGCGCTTGGTGGTGCGACCACATCGAAGAGGCGAAGTACGTATCGCCGGCAATTTTAGGCGATCGTATTCGAGTGGAGAGCACGGTGATAGCAGAGAATATCAGCGACGACGAGAGGGAGAAGAGTTGGGTGGTGAAGCACTTGATACGGAAGATGGGTGGTGATGATGACGACGACGACGACTTTGCGACGACGACGGTATCGTTTACGTGTCAATCGCGGTATAGGAGTCGTCGAGGAGGCAGGAAGAGCAGCAACTGGGATAGAGAAAGTAGCGATAGTGCGAGTAGTAGTGGTAGTGGTGGTAGTAGTAGTAGTAGTAGTAGTAGTAGTAGTAGTAGTAGTAGAAGCGAAACAGACAGACGCAGAGCGACGAATATCCGCTTCTTTGCGTCTGAATTAAACCATCGTTCGGTGTGGCACGTCGACGTCCTTCGTTGGTTCGAACGAAACAGAACCGACTTAATCGGCGGCCCGAAAGCGCTCGAGTCTTTAAAATCTGAAGACGAATGCGTCGTCGTCGTGTCTTCAATCTCCAACGTGACCATATTCACCGACGTCATAGAGGATATGATTGTTCAATCATCTCGAGGGGCACATCCATCCTCTCTCCTCTCCTTTTCCTCGGTGCGATTTCTTCGAAGAGACGTGCAGTGCGAATTCGACCAACGCGTGGTCGGCCTCGCGGATGCGCCAAACGACGACCTTCGAGTTGTAGCGTCTGGTAAAATCACGTGCACTGTTTTGAAAAGAGAGAACATGCGCCCGAGAAAAAGTCCGCGAGCGTTGAAAGAACGGTTGTTGGTCGCTTAATCAGACTTACATGTAGTGCTTCGAATCGAGAGCGTAATACTGATGACAATACTACTCTTGAAACCAAATCAACTTCCTTTCCTTCACTTTTCATTTTAAAGGCATCAATCAGACTTTAAGCAGTACTTCGAATCGAGCGTAATACGAATACTCTTGAAACCAAATCAACTTCAATTACTTCACTTTTTTTCATCATCTGAACAACACTAAAGAAGAACTTTGGTCTTCTCTTTCGCGCGAGCGAATCGCGCGTTCAAACGTCTCTCTCTTCTCTCTCTCTTTTACTCTGAAACCATGCCTCCTCCGAATAAAGCGAGCGACGATCAAAAAGTCGTCCTCATTGGCGGTCAGCAGCTCCTCCGCGTCAGAGACGAAAAGACCGGCGAATTCGTGTTCCGTCCTCTCGACGAGAAAACGGGAAAAGCGAAAACGAAAGAAGCCATCGATCAAGAGAAACTCGAAGCGTATAAAGAACGAAACAAGGATAAGTTTTTGGACTCGGATATGAAACGATGGGAAGAGGAGAGGAAACGAGCGATCGTGGATAAACGGTTTAAAGAGGCCTCGAAATTGAAATGGGAGGAACGGGAGAGGAAAGAGAAACTCGGGATATCCGCGCCGACGAGGACGAAGACGAACGCGAGCAATAACATCAACAGAGGAAAGAGCGATTCGTCGAAAGGAGGAGGAGAAACGAAGAAAAAGAGCGGCGATAAACCTAAAAAGTTGTCGGAAAAGAGGATGCAGAAGAAGAGAGAGTGGCTGGATAAACACGGACGCGTGCGGATGCCGGAACCGTCGAAAGCGCTGGCGGAACTTCGCGAGGAGATGAAGCAGGCGAAGATGAACAACTTGGAGAAGGTCAACGCCGGGAAGTTTTCGTTTTTGAAGATGGCGTTGGAGTTAGAGGAAGGGAAGTTTCAGACGGCGACGAGAGAGGCGAGGGAGAGGAATTACGAGTTTGAGAGGAAGGCAAAGAACGTGAGGAACGGGGAGATGGACGGGACGGATTCGGAGGACGAGAGCGACGACGAAGCCGGCGGGAACGGGAGGAGGAAACATAGAATGCGAGAGGCGGATGCGAACGATCCAGATTTTAGGAGAGATTTAGATCCACCCATAGTAAAGAGAGGGTCGGATGCAGATTTGTTGGATCCGGATTATAGGAGAGACGCGATGCCGTCGGCACCGGCGCCACCGCCTCCAGCGGCAGCGCTGACGCAAAATAAGAAGAAACCGCAAAAGAAACCGCAACAAAACAAGAAACTGCCGCCGAAGCAGCAGCAGCAGCAACAACAACAACAACAACACCACCAAAAGCAAAACAGCAACGCGGCGATAAAAGCTATTCCGAAGCCGAAGTTTGAGAATTTGAGTTTGAATGGCTGATGTGATTGATGTGTTTGCACGTGTGTACATCGGGAGGTAACGCACGAGATCTTTCACTTTACGATAATCTCTCTTTCGCGAGCGAGAGAGTTTGAAAGAACGGCGAGGGGTCGTCGTCGACGCGATTCGGCGCGTAACCGCCGGTCGAGAAAAGCGCGATGTCACGCGCGTAAGTAATTCGGCTTCTCGAGAAAGAAAAATTCGTTTGCGAAAAGCAGAGGATGGAATTTTACATGGCGAGAACACGACGAAAATTTGTTTCTTGGTAATACAAAAGGCGTAACAAAGAAGAAGCACGCATCGCGCTACATGTTATACGACTATTCTTTATCGCAATACGTATCTAATCCGTACGTGCGCTGTAACGCGTCCTCCCATCGACTTCGCCCTTTTGCCCGCTCCTCTTTTGTGCTCTTCGACTCGAAGAGTTTCGATCCATCGTTAGCATTTTGATTGTCTTCACCCAAAACGTCTCTTACCGTCATCGGCTCTTTACTATTGCCGTACCAGCCGTATACCCCTCTCTTGTACGCGCCAATTGCCGCCGCGAGCGCCGCACCGTATGCGGTTGTCTCAATGTTGGCCGGCCTGCGCACACTTTTGCCTAAAACATCCGCTTGTATTTGCATTAACGTATCGTTCACGCTCGCGCCACCGTCCACGGATAGGAGTTTCGCATCACCATCGCTAGAAGAAGTTTTCTTCCTCTTCTTGCTCTTACTATTCTCTTCGCAGTCTAACTCCATCGCTTCGAGTACTTCCATGGACTGGTAAGCTATTGCTTCCAGTGCCGCTCGGCAAATGTGCGCTTTTTTTGCGTATCTCGTCAATCCAACGATAACGCCGCGACTATCGTCCCGCCAGTGCGGCGCGAACAAGCCGCCAAACGCGGGCACAAACGTTACGCCTCCAGTATCTGTTACCGTTTTCGCACACTCCTCAACTTCATTCGCATCGCTCACCAACTCCATTTCATCTCTGAGCCATCGAATACATTCGCCACCAACAGCCACCGCCCCTTCTAGCGCGTACTCTGCTTCCTCGTCCTTACCCAATTTCCAACACACGGTGGTTAGAATACCTCGTTTGGATCGAGTAATCGTCTTCCCGGTATTTCGCATGGCAAAACACCCAGTTCCGTACGTGTTCTTCGAATCACCCTCTCGTAAACGGTGTCCGAGCGCACTGGCGTGTTGATCTCCTAAAATACCATAAACTTCTAGCTCGATTTTTTCTTTGTCTTTCGTGACTGAGGGGTTACCTGCCCATCCGCTCACGCGCTCCGCGCTCGATACGATCCTCGGCAACCACTCTTTCTTAATCCCAAACAAATTCAACAAATCGTCGTCCCATTCCAGCGTCTCTATGTTCATTAACAAGTATCTCGACGCGTTTGTCACGTCGGTAACGTGCACATTCGGTAACTCCTGGTTATTACTGTCGCGCCTCGCTCCCAACTTCGTCACGATCCAACTGTCGATGGTCCCGAATCGCAACGTACCTCGCGCCGCCGCTTTTTGCACATCCTTTGAATTCTCCAACAACCACCTCATTTTAGTCGCGGAAAAGTACGTCGATATTGGCATACCTGTTTTCTGAAACACCATATGTTTCTCCTTCTCTGAAAACCGCGAGACGATCTCCGCGGTTCTCGCGTCGCACCACACTATGGCGTTGTGTAACGGTTTCATGGTTTCCGAATCCCAGGCGACGATTGTTTCGCGTTGGTTTGTGATTCCCACTGCCATGGTAAAGGCGCCACCGACTTCTCGGTAGCATCTTTTTATGTTCTCGATGATTTCTTCCGGGTCGTGTTCCACCCATCCGGGTTTGGGATGTATCTGTTTGTGTGGATGTTGCGCGGATTGGATTGGTCTCAAATCTTTGCGCTCGCCGTCTCGTTCTTTGTAATGAAAACCAAGGAGTTCGTATTTGATGACTCTCGTCGACGTGGTGCCCTGATCGATGGCTAAAAGTATAGGATGCGTGCAAACTTTTGGTCCTGACATCATGGTCATGCCTCTCCTTGTGTAGGTATCTAAAGCGTGGGGGCGTCTATCGTCTGCGTCTGCGTCGGAATCGGAGGAAGCCATTGTGTTGTGACGAATAGTTTCCCAAAGTATGGATGGAAGAAAATTTTCCTCTCGCTCTCGCTCTCTTTCGTTTCGATGGAGTGTTGATGATGATGTCTTCTTATGGTGGTGTAATAATAAATTAAAACTGTACGTACAATTCTCTATCTTCGTTCAACTCGGCGACTAACTCGGCGGCTTCGATGAGCGCGACTTCGCCTAACTTTGTGATGTAGTTGTTGTTGACGGAAACGTTTTCCAAAGCGCCTTCGGCGTTGTTTTTAATCGCCGCGGCCAAGGCGAACGCGCCTTCGTCTTTGATTTCGTTGTAGCCTAAATCTAACGTGCTTAAATGTTCGTTGACTACGGCTAATGACTTGCCCAACGAGCGGACGCCGTCGTCCCCTAGTTCGTTGCCGCGTAAATCGAGGGTGGTGAGGGATTCGTTGTAGGTGATGGTGTCGGCGAGGGCGGCGGCGCCTTCTTTGCCAATTTTACACCACCCGACGCGTAGCGTTTCGATTTTGGCGTGGAATTTGAGGGATTCAGCGAGTGCGATGCCGCCGTCTTTGCCTATCGGGTTATAACCGAGCTCTAAAGTGGTCAACGCGGTGTTTTCCTTCAAGGATTTGGAGAGAGCCATAGCACCGAGAGCGCCGATGTTGTTCCCGCCAATGTCCAGGTTTTTCAAAGTCGCGTTGTCCTTCAACGCGGGGGACATTTTGACCGCGCCGTCGTCGGAGAGTTCGTTCATGTAAAGATTCAAGTGGGTCAACGCGTCGTCATCTTTGAGGTAATCGCACAACGCAGCGCCAGAATCTGGACCGATGGCATTGTTTCCAATGTCCAAGTTGGTCAATTTCGTCTTGCGCTTGGACAAAGCTTCGCATAATTTGACGCACCCTTCGTTTCCAATATCGTTTCCGTTCAACGTGAGCGATTTTAAGCTGCTATTGTCCACCAAAGCGTTTGCTAAGGCGACTGTGCCTAAGGCACCGACGTAGTTACCTTGTAAAGAGACGTGTTCTAACGTGTCGTTTTGTGCTAAAGCTTGCGCCAAGGCGGTGGAACCTTCGTAATCGATGGCGTTGTTGTTCATCTCCAAAGAAGTGATCGAGGTGTTTGATTTCAACGCCTCCGCTAAGGCTTTGGCACCATCGTCGCCAAACGAACACGAGTTTATGTTCAACGTCGTTATTTTTGTATCGGTTTTCAAATAGTTTGCCAACGCGATGACGCCTACGTCGAGCAACGGATTGGAGGCGAAGGAAACCATGCGCAGTTTCTTATTTTGCGACATGGCTTCGGTAATGGCAAGCATGGCGGTTTCACCAAAACCGTTCGCGCCAAAGTCAACGCACGACGCGGTTTCGTTGAACGCGATGCCTTCGGCGATGATTTTTGCGCCATCGTCGCCGAGTTTACGCCCATTCAAATCGACCGTTTGGAACCGTCTCAATTCGTCGACGCAATCTCTACACAAGCGCTTGAACTCTCTGCTCATCGGTTGTACTCTTTGTGGTTGTTTCGGTTTTACTTTTTCTTTTTCTTTTGTTTTCTCGGAGGAAGTCGACGTCGACGCGCCGCCACCATCTTCGCCTTCTTCGCCATCCATGGTGGTAAACATGCGCAATCCAGGCGGCAAGTTAGAAGCGCCGACTGGAGCGTTCTCGCCCGTACCTTCAACCCCGCCCGATTTCGCCGCTTTGTTCAACGAAGCGTAAAAATCGGAATCTGACGCCTTGTCGATACCACCAGTAGCAGTTTGCGCAGCACCAATTTCTTTTCCTCTACCACCACTACCACTACCACCGCTGCCGCCCATATCAAACACCTCCTCGTCCTCCCCCTCCGGCGAACTCTTCGCCCTTCGCTTTTGCATCTTCGTCCAAAGAAAATACGCAATCAATCCAATCGCCCCAACACCGGCGCCGAGTAACGTCGGGTCCGCGCTCGCGATATTAAACGAAGAGGAGGACACCATTTGCGACTTTTTCGTCCCTTTCTTCTTCTTCGGCCTCGGTATCTCCGAAACCGCGACGACTTCTTCTTCCTCCAAAGAATCAGCAGCCCCTCCTTCCTCGAAAGCATCATCAGCTCTTTTATCTTCCCCAATAACATCTTCGCTGCTCACATCGACGGTCGGATCGCCCTCGATCCTCGGCAACGCTTCCGCCGTCGACGAATCATCCAATTCTTCTTTCTCTTTGCCATCATTGCTCGTCGTCGTCTTTGAGGAACTACTTTTCTTCTTTTTCTTCGCCGCCGTCACGACCAAGACTCGTCGATTTTGTTGATGATGATGATTTCGTTGAGAAGAAGAAGAAGAACGACGACGCGCAGCTGAGACGTTGCTCCTACGACTGCTCCCGAGAAAAGCGCGAGACCAGATTCCACCACCACCACCACCGCTCGTCGTCGTCGTCGTCCTCGCGTTGTTCAAACTGCTCAAGAACATCTCTCTTTATGTATGTAATAAAAAACACAAGAAGAGTACACTTTTTTTATTGCGGCGTTTTTTCTCGCGATTTTGTTTTTTTGTGTTTCTCATCAAAAAAAAGAATTTAATAGACTTGCCTTTAAAAAAAAAATGAAAACCCTAAACGCAATTTTTTTTTGTCCTTGTCTGTCGGATAAGCTTTTTTGAAGAACCAGGGGCCACAAGCGCTCGGAATTTTCATCTCTCTCTCTGTTTCTCTCCTGTTTTTCTCTTCTCGGGCTGTTCTTTCTCATCAATTCTGTCTGGCAAATATTATTTTATCTTCTCGCTCGCGTATATATTTCCTCATTCGAGAAACGCATTCGTCGTCGTGAAGAACAAACTCGTTCGCGCGATAAAACACACAACAGAAGACCCGCGCGATTGAAGCGAAACGCGAAGTGTTCTTCTCTGTCGCGCACTTCTTCTTTACCTGCTTTCGGTTTTTGCGTCGAGGGAGAGAAGAAAAGAAGAGTTGAGAAGAGAGAAAATTGCCTCTGAAAGATATTTCCTTTTAGTACTACTCTTCGCTCGTCGTCGTCCAATTCTCTTCTCGAAAAGACGCGTACAAAAAGCAAAAATCCTTCTTCTTTCGTTTACGCAGAATATGAGCTCGGTATACCCGAGTTTAATGCAAACGACGACCACAACGACCGAAACGACCACCAAGCGATGGTACGCGTTGGTTCGTTTAGACGAAGACGGGCGCTCGGTCGCGCCTCAGGCCGAGGAAATCGCCAAGCTCGAAAGAGAACTCATGCGCTCGCAAGAAGTGTCCACGGGAGGAGGACACGTGAACTCTGCGTCGATTTCGCACCATCACCATCACCATCATCACCACGTGGAGACGTTTTTACACACCACGTATGGGTCCGAAGGAGGAGGAGAAGGAGGACGAATGATGCAACAACAAGACGAGAACGATATAACAGCGACGAAGGTTCCGAGCAGTCGACTGGGAGGAGGAAAAGGGGGTGGTGGGAGACAACTTCAACAAGGCGCGAACTCGGACGGCACGGAAAGCGCGAAAGAAGGGAGCCAAAGTCCGAGCACGACGAACGAGACGACGAATTCGTCGGGAAAGAAGAGAAAGAAAGATGCGAACGGTGGCGGCGGGGTCTCGTCCGGGAAGGAGAAGAAGAAAGAGAACGCGACGGATACTGATACTAATAATAACAACAACAACAACAGAGGCGGAGAAGAGAGCGCGAGAGGAACGAATGCGAGAGAGTTACCGCCGGGGTGTAAACCGGGCGGGCCGTGCGACCACTGCGGCGCGTTGGACTCACCGCAATGGAGACGAGGGCCGGCGAGTAAACCGTGTTTGTGCAACGCGTGTGGGACGAGGTTTCGCCGAACAAACTTTTTGGCACCGCTTTCAAACAACAAGGATAACAATAAACAGGATAACGACGAAGATAGCGCAGTGCCGACTGGCAACGACAACAACAAGAGAAACTTAGATGGCGGATCAAACATGGCGAGCCAAACGACGAAGAAACGGTTGGCCGCGGCGTGTTGATTGATCGCGCGCGCTTTGGTTGGTGTCACCAGGGTATCTCTCGAAAGGGAAGAGATGACATTCTGTATTTTTATTTTATCCACACTCGCTCTTATACACACCCGCTGTTGGCGAACGAGCGAGAGACGAAATTTGTAAGTATTACCTGATTACGCAGTATATTTTCTATACATAATCTACAAACTAAAGTTCTAAAACACGCGCACTAATGGTATGTACTGTTATATTTACTAATGCTTCATCAGCAGCTCTCTCAGCGAACGTTTCGTTTCCATCAACCTTTGGTTTCTTTGCTCGACCCTGGCGGCTTCCTCTTTCAACTTGACCAAATGTTTCGATTCTCTCGGAGTGCCGGTGGCGTTGGACATCATCTTCGCGAGCAACGTGGGCGTGGACACCGTTGGGGTTCCCGTCAAAGAATCGTTGGAGTTGTTTTCGTAGCCCATGATTGAATCCTCCGTGCTCGTTTGTCTGGATAAGTCGCCGCTCGCGTTGACTTGTTGCACAAACTCAGACGCCTTTTCGTTGGCGCGTTGCTTAAACTTTGAAAAATTTTGCGCCAATCTCGAACCTTCCAACGAAGCGTTCAAGGATTCCATTTTACTCGCGAGGAAGCCAGATGCTTTATTTGTTTGGCGCTGTATTGGGCTATCTTCGTACTCTTTTCCAGCGGCGGCGTTCTTGGCGGCGTCCAATTCGCGTTGTTTCTGTTGTTCTCTCAAGACTTCTTTAATTTCAGCGTTCAGCCGCTGAGCGACGGAATTTGCAACTTCGACCGAGGCATCGACGACAGAGACGCAGTGCATGGCTACTTCAGCGGTCGTCTTTTCGATGAACGTAGTCCAAGCGAGAAGAAGGGTTTTCACAGCGGTCTCACTTATCGATTGAATCCTTTTGCACTTCTCTAAACTATCGTCGATAGATTTCTGGAAATGATTCGCGTCTAATCGCGCGTTCAAGATGAGCTCAATGTCCTCTCTGGCGAGTTTGAGTTCGTTTAACAAAGAGTGACGCAATCTCGACCGCGCCGCTTGTATATCCTTTACGCGTCCGAACAATTCTATTTCGCGCTCTAACGCTTGCGCGCGTCTGGAAATCATCGCGTCGATCGCATTCATCGTCGACCGCGCGGCGTGCAACCGATGATCTTCTTTTTCAATCTCGTCGGTGAGTTTCGTCGCTTCTTCCATCGCGTCCAGATTCTTTTCGATGTCGCCATCTAACGCGTCATTAACAATCGTTTCATCGGCTTCGCGTTTGCTCTGTTCCCAAGGCGCGACCAGCGTTTCCACCCCGGCGGCAATTTTCTTCCCGCACGTCGCGTCTCTTTCGCGTCTTGATTTCCGCGCAAACTCGCTCCAGTTTTCAATCGCCGTTTTACCCCGAACGTCTTCCTGTGAAAATGTTGATTTCTTTACTTCGTAAAAAGAACGAAGCGTTTCTAAATCTATTCGCGCGTTATCTTTTGTTTTTTCGACCAGTCTTTGGAGGTGTTTAATATCTTGCGCAAAGAGTCTATCGTTTTCGAGTTTCGTCTCATCGACCTCTTTCGGGTCGATGAGCTCAATCTTCTCGGCTTCGATAATTTGATTCAGTTCACTCTTCTCGATGTCTTCCCAATCGTTGTTGTTGTTGTTGTAATTATTTGTGTTCGTGTCTCTGCTATTTGTGCTATCCATGCTCGCTCTCCCAGCAGAATTGAATGTTGTTGTCGTCGGAGGCGAAGCGCTAAATCCTACGCGGCGCTGTAAAGACGCAGGCGATGACTCCTTTTCGACAACCGACTTGTTGATTGGTATTGGCGTGCTCATATCTGAACCAGTAGCCGTGAGATGAGCAGTAAAAGCATCACTATTACTCTCCACGAGTTTCATTCTCGTCAAGATATTCTGTAAGACTTTCTTTACTACGCCCATTTGAAACAAGACTCTTTCGCCGCGTTCGAGCGTTACGTTTAACCACGCCAACGCTTGTCTATCAACTTGTACTTTCGACAAATCCAACGCGTCTCTTTTCAAACATTCTTCGTATCCTTCGCGAAAATCTCTCAATTCTTCAACCAACGTTTCTCGTTGCACGGCGAGATCGGAGGACGAAATCGCGCGCACGGATACCAGCGCCGCTTCGGTGGTGAGCTGCGCGATACCGCGCGAGGCGGTATCGGAAATACACACGCGCAGTTCGCGCTCGAGACTCAAGATACATTCGATAACCGCGACGCTTGCATCTATGGCAATGCCAGCTTTAGGCGGGATTTCATCTTCGGTAAGTTCTTGCTTTCGCTCTTTTTGTTTGCTCTCGTTTCGACTACCTTTTCCATCAAAATCATCATTCATATCGGCATCTTCTTCTTTCGAAGACGCATTCACATCTTCCTCGGCGTTCTTGTTCTTATTTCTGTCATCGCTATCGTCGTCGGAAACCAAATCACCATCGAGCGACTCCAAGTCGTCCACGAGCTCTTCCTCCTCCTCTTGTTCCGTCGCCGCTTGCACGACGCTCAAATCATCAAACAAAACCTGCGAGAACGAAGCGACGGTTGTCTTCCCGAGAATCTTATTCTTCTCCAACTTCAACGTGTTTTCGTTGTTCTCCCCTTCGGTGCTATTCCTACTACTGTTCGTCTTCTCTCTGTGCTGTTTCTTACAAATCTCCATCGCTAAAATAACGTCTTCAGAACACACTTTCTGAAAAACTTCCTCCCTTTCGCGTTTCAAACACGTCGTCACGTCGCCTTCCTCTTCCAATACCTCCGCCTCGACGACTTCGATGAACGTACCGTCGATGCGTTCGCACAAACGATCAAACCTCGACTCAAAGTTCACCATGCTCTCTTCGTCCTTACCAACTTCTTTCCCTAAATTCTGCAATCGCTCTACCGCCTCACCCATTTCCGTCGCTTCCAACAACCTCTTTTTTGCATCGACCCCGCCCAACAACGCGCAACTCGCCGCGAACAACGGCGCGCGATGCCCGCTCTCGATAACCCGATCCCAAACTCGAAACGTACACCGCGTCGGCAGCACGTTCACGAACAACGTCAACAACCACTGCGAACTCGTAATCGCGCTGACGATGTTATCCGCGCCTAACGCGTCCAAGTGTACCCCCAACTCCGGTTCAATCTTATTCACGACTCTCGAAAACACCCGCTGGTCCTCCATCGCTTTCGCCATCCCTTCGGTAAAGTATCCAGGTACGATTCTATTCACCAAACCATCTAAGCACCAAAACGCGCTCTCCTCGTCCATCCCAGAGAGCAAAAAAAACGCGCAAATAAAGTTCATCGATTGCACGTACCCCGTCGCGGGATCGTGTTGGGCGAACGCCAACAGTACGTGTTTCAACGAATTCCACATCTTGTCCCCGGGTATGCTCAGCCCGCACTTCTCGAACGTGTGTCCACTTCTCGGTAAATCCTTCTCGATTTGCGATAACGTTTCCAGAGTTGTTTTCGTCGGTTCAATTCGAGCGCGTTCGAGTAGTTTTTGGAAGTGTTCGGGGTCCTTCTTCATAGTGTTCGTCGTAACGACTTCCGCGTTAAAGAGTAATTTCGACGCCCATCGACTGGCTCTCGTTTCCTCGGGATGCAGCGACGAGTGTCGCCATTTTTCGAGCGTTTTTCGTTCCTCCGTATCCTCCACCTTTTCCTTTGCATCCTCCTCTCGAGGAGAAGACGCGTCGTCGTCGTCGTCATCGCCGTCCATGTTTTTAATAATGTTTTCTCTCTACGAGCGCGTAGTGGGAAAAGAAAAAGTCAGGAGGAAACAAAAATTCTGACGAAACGGCTTCTTTTTTTTTTGTTTCAATTCAGAGAAAAAAAAAAGAGCAACCAACGAGCTCATTAATCAGAGGGTTTTTCACATAATTTATACTCTCATCACATTCCTTTTCTTTTTCTGAAGAAGAAGAGGAGGAGCACTCTTCCAACGCGAACGGCTTTGAGAGTTTTCAGGAGGAAAGAGAGATTCTTTTTTGCTTCCTCCTTCCGGAGGAGTTTGTTCGTGAAGCGCGCGAGTGGTTTCGAAACGAGCTTTTTATTCTCCTCTTCAATTCTTTCTCCCATTGGCATCTGATTTCAAATTTGAAATCAGATTTGGTGTGTTTGTTTACTTTTTAAAGATGGATCGCGCGTACTTGCGCGCGAGGTTAGATCGATCCTTCGAGGAGAGTTACGACGTGTTTCCGATGGTTTCGTTGACGAATTCGGCGGAGAATGAGAGCAGGCCTGGAGAGAGGGACTTTGACAATCTCTCGGGCACAGTCGCGCACGGTTTGCTGGTCTCTCGATTTTTTAAGAGACTGACGAGGAAGTATTGCGAGGTTGAAACGTGTTTCATCGACAGCGCGTCGAATTTGAAGAAGAAGAAGACGAGTAGCGAGAAGGTGCCGTTTCAGTTTTTTATGCCGAGCCGGACGAGCGCGAGAGAACATCGGGTGTACGTGGAGTGCGCGATTGAAAAGAAAAAGGTACCGGCGGTGAAGATTTGCGCGGACGCGACGAGTTTCGAGAAGAGCGAGTTGCGGTTGAAATTTTTAGAGGAGGAGGCAGACGAGAGAAGAGCGACGACGATGGATGAAAGGGTTTTGAGGGTGTTGCCAGATGCCGTCCTTAACTATTTGACGAAAGAAGAGTCGAATTTTGAGGGATTCGGTACGGACGAGCATCAAACTTGTGCGAGGAGATTTATTTTAAGAAGGAGTAAAGAGATGACGACGACGACCGGCAAAGACAGCATTAACTTTACGGTGGAAGGTGTGGAAGTTGAGCGGCCATTCGTGAGATACCGCGGGTGTAGGAGTGCTACGGCTGGATCGATTACAGAACGAAATGCCGCGAGCGAGTCGGTGTCGAACGCGTCTTTGGAGATTACGAGCGTTCGGCCGTTCTCGATGGCGTTGAAACGTCTCGGCGACTTAAAGGTTGCGTGCCAACGCGCAAACGTTCCCATTGAGAATATGGTGCCATTTTTCACTCCGAAGACTGGAAAAAAGAGAAAAGCTGCCGAGGCAATGAATGGAATCGAGAAAGAAGAAGTATCCGTTTTAGACATTTCTTCTACGCCGCTTTCCGTCATGGCTATACCGCGACTGGAGAAGCAAGCCATAGTGACTTGTCTTCGTCGCGAGTTGCCTTTATCACTTGGATTCTCTAGCGATGAAGAATATTTAGAATCATTCGCGGCGTTTCATCACTTGAGCATCGATAAAGGCTCACTCATTGACCGAACTGTCAGACCAGACGTACAAGCGAAGAAGGAGTATTATGGCTTCAGATACGCCGATGTAGTGTTTGAGAATACAACGGAAAGATGGGTTTATCCGATCACTTTGTTGCTTAAACAGAACGGCGCAACCGAAATAGCTGCGAGAAATACCGAGGAATTCTCGCAATCGTTGATCGTGAAGAACTTTGCGGAAAGTATCGAGTCTACGACGCATTTGGGCATCTCCGTCTCGTTTTTTCGAGACGAAGAGAACGGTGCAATAGAACGAGAGGCGATGGCTAACGAACTTGCTAATAGTGATGATATTTTGGACGCAAGTGCGAATCAGATTTCTATAGACCCGCTCTTACAGGCGCTGCAAACGCACTCGCCGCCGTTTCTCGGGTTTCGCTTGGCCCTGGATGAGTATATCGACCCGGTTCTTGAAAATACTCCAAACACTAGACGACGTTTGCGAAGAGCGTCGTCGATTTCAGCCGGAGCAAACTTCAACGATGTCGTGCACGACTTCAGAGGATTGCCTACGCAAAGTACGGTACCGTTGACGCTTGATTTAAACCAACCGCTCGCGATTGATGAGCAAGATAGAATGGACGTGGTTCGGGCGCAACAACGCCACTTTCTATTGAATAGCCCGGTTCAAGACGAGGAAGTAGCGATGGCGTTCACAACGTTGGATGAGAGGAAGACGAAGGAAGCAAAGACGATAGAGAAAGCTACAACGATACAAACGCCGCCGCCGCCCAAAGCACGCGTGCCACACTTTTCTAAAAGTAGCACGAAGACGACGACAAAGCCGCCACCAAAGAAGATGAAAAGTGAAGAAAAAAATTCCTCGACGGAGAGATTCGATGCAATATCGGAGATTTTGCGAGACGCAGAGGAGAAAACTCTTCTGTCGAAAAGTGGAGGATCGAAATACCTCACCATAGACGATTTGCTATTCTTCTTGGAATATTCTGATCCAAACGTGGGCGCAGACTGTCGCAAAAAGATTGGGAGGCGAAACGGTTTCGGTCGAGCAGACGTGATGAAGGTCGTTCTGCAACTCGTTAAGAAAACCGCAGCACGAAGAACATTTCGCGGAAGGAAGGACAGAGTTGCATGATGTGGGTACCGTTGGTGCTACTATCTGCTGTACTATATTCGTTATTATTAGAAAAGAGAAACACAATCGCATACGTTGTAATGCTAATAAGAGAGACATACACACAGACATTTTTTCTAAAACATCTTAGCCGCGACATCTTTGACAACCGCCGCGATCTTGCCTTCATCCTCCGCGCTCAACGCGCCAATTGAACTCGCATTGATTGATTCTACCACGTCTGCAATATTAATTTTTGCTTGCGCAATACACGCGTTGGCAAATTCTAGCATTTTTGCTCCGCTTACGTCTTCTCTCTCCGCGAAGGAGGTTTTCGTCATAGCGTAAACGCCTATGAACGATTCAGCAATCGATCGTACCTCACCGGGCGTTTGTTTCATAAATAACCCGACCGCGTCGGATTTCGCGTTTAACTTTCTCTTCTCTTCGCCGGACTTGCCGTACGCAGACATGTCGTCGGATTGCATGAGTTGTAAACGAAGCTCTAACGCGTTGATTTTTTTAAACGCTTGCGCTTGCCCCGGCGCGCCGATGCGACTGACGGACATTTTTTGATCCCAAATCCATCCTGTTTCAGGATCGAAATCTTTGATAAACACTTGCCCGTCTGTGATGGACATAAACTCCTCAACCAACGGACGCGGTTGCGTGTACGCATTTTCCGGTGCGCTCGTTTGATTGTTGCGTTTGGCGTAATTCGTAGTGCTCGACGCTTGCGATGCTGCTTCGCCTTTCTTTTTCAACCCATCCGCGAGCTTCTTTTGCAACGCTTCTGGCATGTTCTCGAAGTTTGCAACCGTTTCTCGCGCTTTTTGCATGTAATCAATCGATCCTTCACCATTTAAAGAACCGGTATAGTCTTTGTCGTACGCGCCAATTGGATGCGTCATCGCTCCTAACAACGTGATCGACCCACCCCCTAATTTATCATTCAATCGAGCTACTCTTTGTAAAGTCGTTCCTAAAAACCGTCTGCGCTCCGCCATGGCGGCGCTCACTAACATTCCTTCAATCTCTTCTTTGTTTTCGTCGGATTCGTCGTCTAATTTTGCATCCGGAGCGAGTTCGGCCATTTCTCGCGCGAATCCTGTCATCCCGCTAAAATCGTCGACACACAAGAGCGCATCTTGGCCGCTTTTACGCGCGCCTTCCGCGATAGCGAAAGCGGTTAAAGTAGCGACGTATCTTTCCGCAATTGTGGCATCTTTGGAAACTGTCACTACAGTTGTCGATGTGTTCGTATTTTCTTCTTCTAAAACGTTGAGCGCTCTGGCGATTTCTTGCGATTTCTCTTTACTCGCACCCACCGCGGCGTACACGCACCGAACGTTGCTCTTTTTTTGCGCGCTCACGGACATCTGTAAAAACTCAGAAACTCCCGTGTTCGGTTCACCGGAAACGAGCAAACACTGTCCTCTTCCAATCGGTGTCAAAACATCCACGGCGGACGCGCCGGTAATCAAAGGCGTCGTGATTGGTTTCCTCGCGTCCACTGGCGGTGGATCCGCGACTAAATTCTCACCACTTTGTTCGCTCAAATACGCTTCCGAGATGGATTGAAATCCGCTCGCGCTCGTTGGCGCCCCCAACGCGGAAACAATTCTTCCTCTCAAATCCTTCTCCGGCGGAATCTGAAACGCTTTCGATTTACTTTTCTTGTTCTCCTCGTCCATCTTCTCCACCTCCAACGCGTCCCCGACTTTAATCTCTGCCACGTTATCCGAATCCGGCACGTGCACCGCGCCCAACTTCGTCGCTAACATCGCGAACGATTTCGGCTCCCTGTGACTTAACAAAATCGCCTTCGCTTGTAACCCGGGAAAGCGCAACACCGATCCGAGTTGCACGCTCGACCGCAAACCTTCCAAAACGAGCAAACCGCCCGGTTGAATCGAAGTCACCGTTCCCGTTTGCCCAATCGACGTTTGCCCGTCCGTTTCTTCTCGCGTGGCGTCGATAACTTCCTGTCCTTCAAACGCGTCTACCCCTTCTTCGCCGCCGGCGAAGGCACCCGCGGAGGAGGAGAAGGCACCCGCGGAGGAAGAGGAGGCGGTTTTTGAAAACACGCCGATCGTATTCGCGTTCCTCTCGTCGTTCTTCCCGCTCTTTATGTCGTCCTCTGTTTCTCTTCCGGTTGCCTTTGCAGAAAAAGACTTCGACGAATGAAGCGAAGTGCGCGAAGAAAAGGAAGACAAAGAAGCGTATCTTCCACATCCGCCGCCGCCTTTCCCTGCGCTTCTCTGCGCCAACGAGACGACCACCCCTACGACGCCTCGTCGTCGCGTTTCACTCGATAGCATCGTCATCATCGCTCTCGTCGATTTCAACGAAGTTTTCGCCGCTCTGGGAGAGGAAGAACGAATGCGAGTCGTAAAAGTCTCCGCCGTGAAAGCCTTCGCAAAAGCGCGTTCGTGATGATGATTTTGCGGAGTTCTCGTCGAGCACGAGTGGTGGATTGTTTGCATCAAAGCGTTCGCTCTTAAACCCAAATCGAGAGACAAAAAAGAAGACCACACGCGTCAAATATATATATAACGTAAAGGTTTTACGGTAGTCGCGCTTGGAGTTAAAGCGCAGAGTAAAGCGTGTGTCTGTGTCGATGTTAGTATAAAGCGAAACTCGGGGAAAGAAGTAAAAGTGAAGCGACATTTCGCGTAAACGCATTCCCCATTAAGAGAGAGACGCGACGTTATGCCGTGGTACTTGAACGACGACGGAAACGGAAACGACGGGAAAAGAAGCGAGAGAGAGACGTCAAAGAAGAGCGGGACGACTTTAATGAGGAGGATTTCGTCGAGAAGTGATGATGCACTCGAGGAGAAACGCGAGGAGGAGAAGAAAGGAATGAAGAAAGTGGGAGAGGAGGAAGTCGCCGCCGGCAACGAGAAGAAGAAGAAATGGAAGAACAAGTTTAAGAGGAAGCGAAGGAGAGGGAAGGAAGACGAGGAGGAAAAAGAAGACGACGATGATGAGAAGGGTGAGAAACGAAAGAAACAGAAAGCATCGTCCTCGTTGCTGTTATCGAAGGCGCCGTCGGTGTCCACCAACTGGCACAAATTGGTCGCGAGAGGAGATATCAAGACGAGCGAGAAAGGGAAACGCAGGAAACGCGATTTTGATGCGCCTTTGCCATCCCGGTCGGCGTCGGCATCGGCGAGAGAAAACTATTACGACAATGATGGGAACGATGCTGAAAATGAATGTGGTCGTCGGGGTAACGACGAGGATGCCGACGACGAGTTACGGAGACCGACGCCGACCTCTCGCGACGCTTCCGTGACGGAAACTTTAGCCATAGATTGCGAGATGGTCGGCGTCGGCGAGGACGGGACGAGGTCCGTGCTCGCTCGAGTCACGGTCGTGAACGAACACGGGAATGTCGTTTTGGATACGTTCGTGGAAACTACGGAGAAAGTGACGGACTACCGAACCAAAGTCTCGGGCGTGCGTCCGAGAGATTTGAAAAACGCGCCAAAATTTGCAGACGTGCAAAAGATGGTGTCGAAGCTCATCGAGAAGAAAATCGTCGTCGGTCACGGATTGAAGAATGATTTTAAAGCGTTGCTTTTGAATCACCCGAGAGAGCGGACGAGAGATACGGCTCTGTATCATCCGCTGACGAGACCGTTGCGATCGCACGAACGGTGCGTCGAAGGCGCGCCGAGAGGGAGAGGCTGCAGGAGTTTAAAAGAGCTGACGAAGACGCACTTACGCATGACGATTCAAGAAGGCGAGCACTCGTCCGCGGAAGATGCTCGAGCTGCGTTGTTTTTGTATGCAAAGTTCAAAAAGAAATGGGAGCAGTCGTTGCTCGTCGCGATGAGGAAACGTCATTAGTAGCATTTTATTTTAGGCGCGCTAAAAATCTAACACATATATTTCTACGAACCACTACGTGACTACACGACTAAATCTCTAACGAAACTTTCCTTGCTTTTGCTCTTTCATCCTTAGCATTTCGTTTTGGTACCGAACGAGATCGTTCGGCCCCCACCACCCCCATTTCGCTTCGCGCGGATACACAATCAACGGCTCCAACGGCGTGCAATTTTTCGAGACTCGTAAGTGCGCGCGCATGCGTTCCGCGCTTCGAGTTTCGTACCCACGCCCGTCGTTTCGGTAGATGAAACGAGTGGAATAGCCTTTATTATGTGGGCCGTTTTGGCAGCACTTTTCGTCGCAGCCGCAGCATCTAAAATACACCACCGGTTCGTTGGAGATCAACCGTTTCGTTTCTTGCGCGCCGATTAAGACTAATATAATCGCCGAAAACGCAAAGACGGACGATAAAACCACCCCGGTACCAACCGTTAAAGAGACTAACCCTGATTTCGCATACGTCGGTCCTAAATTTCCGAACGCGTCCTTCACGTACTCCACGATCCCATCGCTCGTGTTTATCGTCAGATAATAAAATCCAACCGCGGCAACCGCGCACACCACCGCGGACGCCCAAATCGGCCCCGGTGGCCTATTCGCCGGATCTCTCCCGCCTACCAATTTCATCTTCTCCTTGTTCACTTTCCGTCTCTGTTCGTTTTCCGTCATTTCTTTCTCCTCCTCGTACTCTCTTTGCTCCTCCTCGATTTTCTTGTCCTGTGTTTCTTTCAAGCGTTTCACTTTTTGTAACAACGATTTCGCTCTCGCTTCTTCCGCTCTCAGTGCGGTTTCTTTCACCAAAACTTCCGCGTTTAACTTTGATTTGTTGTTCGAGCCTTCGTTTTCGAACGAGAACTTTGTTTGCCGACCGATGTCATCGTCGTTGTCGTTGTTATTATTATTCGATAAAGAAACCGCTTTCGGATGTCTCCTCCTCCTTCCCCGATGAAAAGGATCATCAAAAACGCGTTTCGATGACGACGTAAACGACGACAAAGATTCTCCTCCTCCTCTTCCTCCGACGAAAAAGGAGGAGAATAAAACGCTCGAAACGGAGCGCATTTCTTCTTTCCTTCCCCCGTTTGCAACGGAGAGAGAGAGTCTGCTGCAAAAGTATCTCTCTCAATATCCGAGCGCGATATTTGTGACGACACTTCGGGGAAGATATTTCGAAAATCTCCTCAGTGTTGAGAGAGAGAACAACAATCGAAGCGCAATCACGCGACGGCCGGGCTTCCTCTCGCGCTTTACCGGAGTTGTGCTTTGCCGCGTCTCGGGGTCGTCGTCTTCGTTAATGCGCGCGAATACGAACAGGTGTTGTCATCATCATCATCATCTTCTGCATTACATTTTCGGGAAGAAAGCAAACACCAACACCTCGAACAGAGCGTTCGTGTGCCTGGTCGCGGTGTTGACGTGCGCGCTCTTCGCGCTCGTTTCCCGAGCGAAAGAGACGAAGCGGGCGTTAAACAACATTGCTGTCGCGAGATACGGCGGTTTTAGGGCGAAAGGCAGCGGCAGCGGTAAAGGCGGGCCGTTGGTTTTCTCGTCTTTCTCGTCCTCTGTGGTGGCGGAAAAGATTGGACTTGTAAGCAGCGAGGAACTGCGCTCGTGGTCGACGGGACGATTGCAAAAGACTTTGGACGTTTTAGAGAAGGAGAGACGAGAAATCGAGGAGCAGATTCGTTTTGCGAGTAGTGATTGAAGGCACGGAGTAGTAGACGCGAGGAAGTGTGATTGATAATACGATGTCGCTCGCCAACGCGCAATACAAAGTGCACGAGGTGAAACCTTTGCAATCGAAACAGTTTAAAAAGGATGCGGACGTCGCGAAGGATTTGTTGGATAGGGCGTGTTGGCAAGTGCAACCGATCATGAAGAAGAGGAAATGGTCCGTGCCTGTCGTCGCGGAAATGCCTCCCAAAAACACCGGGCCGATTGGCGTGAACTACAACGCCGGGAAACGAATCACGGTGATGTTGAGGAAACCGACGAAATACGGTGGCGGTAAAGACGGGAAGACGTTTTTCGATTTAGACCACGTTATTTTAGTATTGTTGCACGAGTTAACCCACATCGTTCGAGGGCCTCACGACGACGTGTTTTGGAAACTTTTGGACGAGTTGAAGGAGGAATACGACCAGTTGAAGAAGGAAGGCAAAGGCGGCACGGGTGAAGGATTCGACGCGAAATCGGTTGGAAAAATTGGCACGAGAGGTTTTGGCGGCGCATGGGATAAGCAAAAGCTAGGCATTAACCCGAGAGAGAGCGCGCGGAACGCGGCGTTGAAGCGATTGGAACAACACAAGAAGATGATCCCAGTCGGCGGCGTAAAATTGGGCGGCGTTGCGGCGGTGAGACCAGACGTAGATCCGCGAGAAGCCGCGAGAAGAGCGGCGGAGAAACGAATGAAAGAGACGATGGATTTCAGTAAAAAATTTGGTTTAGATTTAGAGAGCGAAATTGTCGCCATAGATTTGATTAGTAGTAGTGATAGTGAAGAAGAAAAGAAGGAGAAGAAGGGGAAGAATGATGGTGAGAACGTGGTCGTGATTGATTTGCTTAGTAGCGACGACGAGAAGGAGGATGCGAAGGAGAACAAAAAGAACACAACGTTGGGAAAGAAGCACCCGTTATCAGCAGGCAACGTTGTTGGCAAACGCAAGTGCTTGTGTTGTTCGTTTCCTGGAGAGTTTTGCCAAAAGATATAACAACGCGCATAAAGTTTTGAAAGACAAACGCAACAACGACATGCATATACACGCACACATATATTACCCTACTAAACTCGTACCTGGTCCCATAATCGAGCGCCTCTGTCTTGGCTCTTTCACAACCAACCGCATCGATCTCGGTCTCTCCACGTCAACAATCAAATACCCAAACGGTTCCTCCGCGTTGCTCGGATCGTACTCCGCGTGCACCGTCGCGTTCCCTCTCGCCCCTCTCGCGTGAAATTGCACTCTCACCACCTCTCTCCCACTCGCCGGGTCTCTCACGATCGTGTGTGGAATTCTTTGTCGCTGACTTCGATTTCTCGATTCGCTCCCGTACCCGGTGATGCTCTCGCCGAGCGCCGACGTGACTCGCGGGTCCAACTCGATCTGTTTCAAAGCCGCGTTAAACGCCACGTATTCTTTCGGACTCATGAATAACTCTTTGCTGGCGAAAAATAAAGCCGAGGCGGCTAACCCTAACCCAAGCACGATCACCACGGAATACCCCGCCGTTTCCGCTTTCGTCACTGGTTTCTCCGGTATCCATTTATCGGTTATCTCGTCGAATTCCTCGTCCTCCTCGATGGTTAAAGCACCCGATGAATCATTTTTCTTCTCGCTACTACTGTTGTTACTACTACTTTTGCTAGTACTATTACTACTACTCGCGTATCCTCTAAACGAATTAAAGAATTGGCGACGAAGTCGTAGNTTATTATTAATAATAACAGTATTATTATCAATGTCATCGTTAGTATTGCTTCTCGTCGAAAAACGAGCCCTACAGAACGAGGACTTCTTCACGCTCGATGATGATGATGATGATGATGATGATGATGATGAGTAGGATCCAATTGGATTCAGTTGTTGGTGTCGAGAACGCATCATCTTTCCTCTTCTTCTCTCGTCATCAAAGTCCTCCTCCTCAAAACTCCCAACGAACGTTCTGGAGGAGGAGACAGAGAGAATAACTCTTTTCGAAGCTGCCGCTAAAGTCGACGATGCGTGTTTTGTTGATCTCGTTCGAAGCATATTTGTGTGTGTGTTTGCAGTTGTGCGTGAGAAAAAGTGACGCGCGAATTTCTCCATTTCCGCTCGCTGCTCTGCGCTTTGTGCGACGACAAGTCCTCTCTCTGTCGACTCGAAGAATGTTTTTCGGCGGCCTGAACGACCCGTCCGAAAAACTCCGCAAAGAGCAAAAGAAAGAGATGGAAAAGAAGCGCTCTAAAGCGACCGCCGCCGCGAGAGGAAGACTCCGGGAAGGGGAGCAGCAACGGGAAACCAATCGAAACACAAACGCGGAAACCAAAACGAAAAGCAAGAAGAAGGAGAAGCGATACGAGGTGCTTTGGAAAGCAGAGTTACGCGTTCGCGTGGAGGACGTCGCATTGAAACGTGGGATTCGCACGCGAAGGGAGGATAAGATTCAACTGCCAGCGAGTGCGCTGAGAATGCTCGAGAGATTTGATGACGAGATGGGTGCGAGGCAACCGAATGCGTTTTTTTACGTTTCGAGAGTCGATGAAGATGAAGACGAAGATGAAGACAAAGGATGTTACTGCGCGGCATTGGATTACCAAGCGGAGGAAGATTCCGTGGTCATTCCAACAGACTTGTATAAGAGATTAGGGTATTCATCTGGCGATGAAAAGAATCTCCTCCGCGTGGAGTTTCGCTCTCGAGCGCTCGAGAAGTGCGAGTGGGTGAAGTTGCAACCGAAATCGAACGAGTTCTCGAAGTTTTTAACTCGTCATCCCGAGGCGGACGTGAAGATGGTTTTGGAGAACGTTTTGGTGCAGCGGTCGTGCGTGCACGTCGGGGATGTCTTTGAGGTGGACTTTTCCGGATTCGTTTCTTCTGTTTCTTCTCCGTCGGAATCAAAGTTTGTATTCGAGTTGAAAGTGGTCTCGTTGAAAGTTGAAGGCGGCGAAGAAGATATCGTGGCGAGTTTAATAGAAACGGACGTGGAGGTGGATTTAGCGCCGTCAATGGAACACGACGAAGTCGTCGAGCGCATAGACACGTTAAATAGAAACGACGAGGAAGAGAAGAGAAAAGAGAAGGAGAAGAAACTCGCGGAGGCGAGAGAGGCGCGACGGCGAATCGAACGAAACGAAGAACGCAAAGAGAAATTAAGACGATTTCGAGAAGCGATGGCGAAGAAGCTTCCTTTAGAACCACCACCACCACTTGCTTCGTCGTCGTCAACATTGAAGACGGCGACAACAAACAACGTCGTGAGAATACGAATATCTTTACCGACGGGCGAGGCTATCGATCGAAGATTTTACGACACCGACGACGTCTCCTCGCTCTTCGATTTCGTCTTGGCGTCGTATTCGTTCGAAGAAGAAGAAGATAAAGAAGATTCAGACTTTTGCTTAGTCACGAGAGGCGGTAGGTTTGGAGAAGAGAAGAAGAAGAGAATATACAGAAGCAGTAGTAATAGAAGTAGCAGTAGTTTAGGTGCCGCGGGAGTCGCGTCCGGCGACGTGTTCTTCGTCGAGAAGTTGTAATAATACGATTTGTTTTAATACTAAAGAGAGAAAAAAAAGGGAGAGACACATAAACTTTTTCCGAAAGAACGAAACCCTAACTCTTTTTCAAGCCTGTTTTTTGAACCCTTTGTAACTTTTTTAATAGTCCATCTCGTAAACCCTACCTCGTAATATACACAAGAGCAGACGTGGCCGAGTGGTTAAGGCGTTCGGCTGCTATTCGATCAACTAGAAACCAACTGTCCACACACTTCTATTTCAATCTCAGCATTGAGATATCCAACACACGAGCATTGTGAATACCAATGATACACGACTGTTACTGAATACCCAACGGGTGCGCGAGTTCGAACCTCGTCGTCTGCGTCTTTTTTTTTGTTTCTCGTTGTTTCTTCTTCGTTATTGCGTTGTTTCGCGTCGTCGTCGAGTGTTGCGTGTGGCGCGAATCTCTTCTCTTGGTGGTGGTAAAGCGTTCGGGGAAAAAATCATATCATCCTCAGAATAAAAACTTCATCGTCGCTTTTATATCGCTCTCTCTCTTTCTTTCTCCGACGACGACGACTAGTGAGAGAGAGAGAGAGAGAGAGAGAGAGAGAGAGAGAGAGAGAGAGAGAGAGAGAG